>Ga0157378_10000991_pt1 | contig 26012 bp, 23 predicted proteins | sample M65metaG_FD_115309 | JGI IMG/M metagenome (GOLD analysis project Ga0157378, IMG submission 115309) | Miscanthus rhizosphere microbial communities from Kellogg Biological Station, Michigan, USA - M6-5 metaG | ecosystem: Host-associated > Plants > Roots > Rhizosphere > Soil | place: USA: Michigan...
GCCATGGCAGCGCCGGGAATGGTTTTATCGCAGGCCACCAGGGCGACGATGCCGTCGAACATATGCCCGCGGCCGACCAACTCAATCGAATCGGCAATGAGGTCGCGGCTTACCAGAGACGCCTTCATGCCTTCGGTACCCATGGTGACGCCGTCGCTGATGGCGATGGTGTTGAACTCCATGGGCGTGCCGCCCGCCGCGCGAATCCCGGCCTTCACGTGGGTCGCCAGCTCGCGCAAATTGTAGTTGCACGGCATGGTCTCGATCCACGTGTTCGCGACCCCGATGATGGGCTTCTTCAGGTCCTCATCGGTGAAGCCTATAGCCTTGAGCATGGCTCGTGCCGGGGCGCGGTCGCGCCCTTGGGTAATTGTGTAGCTCTGAAGTTTCATGGGAACTTCCATCGTACCGCGACGTATGAAAAATATATTCGGCGGGCTGCGGTAAGTTTGAGCCTGCCGATTCGTCTAAACTAGATAAGTATTAGGGTCGGAGGAACTTTCCCCAGTAGGAACTCGTCTCTATTACTTTGGGCCAGGCGGAGATCCCAACATCGTGAAAACAAAGTGGAAGATTGTAATAGGCGTAACGCTTTCAGCAATAGCCATTGGCGGTGTGGTCGCTAGTGTCCGGTTGAGTCAGTCGGCCCAGGTGACCGTGCAGACGACGACCATCGCACGCGGCGATCTGACCTCCGTAGTGACCGCATCCGGGGAGATTAAACCTCGTACTTACACCAACTTAGGCGCGAATGCCCAGGGTCTGATCACCGACCTTCTGGTAAAGGAAGGCGATCGCGTCCGCAAGGGCCAGATCGTTGCCCGCATCGAAAGCGTACAGGCGAATGCGGATGTTCAGGCTCAGCGTGCCAGCGTCGCATCTGCTGAGGCGGACTCAGCGTCCTCCGAGGCCGGGCTGAAGGTCCAGGACGATACCATCCGCACCCAGCAAGCAACCATCGATCGCACCAAATCGGATCTTGAGCTTGCCAAGGTTAATTTCGACCGCTACGAACAGCTCTTTAAAGCCGGCGTGGCGCCTAAATCCGATTTCGACCAACGCAAGTCCACTTATGAGTCTCAGCAGGCCGGACTGCGGGAGGCGGAGTTACGCCTGGAGCAGTTGAAATCGCAGCGGGCCCAAACACTGGCTCAGATTACATCGTCCCAACGGCGAATCGCCCAGGCCCAGGCTGGACTGACGCGCGTGGCCGACATTCTAGCGAAGCATGACGTGGTATCGCCGCTGGACGGCATCGTCACCAACCTGCCGGTGCGCCTGGGAGAGACGGTGGTCCCTGGCATCCAGAACTCGGCTGCCTCGGCGGTCATGACGATCGCGGACATGTCGCTGATCACCGCGGAAGTGAAAGTCGATGAGACCGATATCGTCAATCTGGAAATTGGTCAGAAGGCTGACGTCACCATCGATGCGGTGCCGGATCGAACTTTCAGCGGGCATGTGATCGAAATCGGCAACACCGCAATCCTGCGATCTTCCGGTCAGGTGGCTTCCAGCAGCGCGACATCCTCCACCGAGGCTAAGGATTTCAAAGTTGTGGTGGCGCTGGACAATCCGCCGGACGAGATCCGTCCGGGCCTCTCCTGCACGGCGAAAATTGTCACAGCGACTCGCCACGATATTCTGAACATCCCGATCCAGGCGCTGACGGTCCGCCAAAAGGGCGATCTGGAGGACGCCGCTCGATCCGCGAAAGACAAGCAGAAAGACGGCGGTCAAGCGCCCATCGATCTGGCCGCCCAGAAGGTGCGCAAGGAAGAAATCACCGGCGTGTTTGTCATCGTGAATCAAAAAGCCGAGTTCCGGAAAGTGGAAACCGGTATCACCGGATCCACCGACATCGAAGTCTTGAAGGGTCTGGAGCCGGGCGAGCAAATCGCGATCGGGAGCTATCAGGCGATCCGCACCATGCGGCCTGGAGTCAAGGTCAAAATAGATAATCGCAACGTGGTGGTCGGGGCGGCTAACTAGTCATGGCACCGGCCGCGGTTATGGATAAAGCGGAGCGCGGAGAGCAGCTCCGGCGCGATGGCGTCATCATTCGCACCTGGGATCTGATGAAGACCTACGTCATGGGTGACCAGACCATCCATGCCGTGGCCGGCATCGATATCGAAATCAAGAAGGGCGAATACGTCGCCATCATGGGCCCCTCAGGCTCCGGCAAATCGACGCTGATGAACCTGATCGGCTGCCTGGATAGCCCATCCTCCGGGTTGTATTATCTGAACGGAAACCTGGTCAGCGACATGGACGACGATGAGCTGGCGCGCATTCGTAACAAAGAAATCGGGTTTGTGTTCCAGACGTTCAATCTGCTCGCCCGTGCCACCTCCCTCCATAACGTGGAATTACCCCTGATCTACGCGGGCATTTCCTCCGCCAAGCGCGCGGAGCTGGCCAAGGCCGCGCTGAAGGCGGTGGATCTGGCCGATCGTATGATGCACAAGCCCAGTGAGCTATCAGGCGGACAACGCCAGCGCGTGGCCATCGCCCGTGCACTGGTGAACAACCCTTCCATGCTGCTGGCCGACGAACCCACCGGCGCGCTGGATACCGCGACGGGCAACGACATCATGGCGCTGTTCGCCAAGCTGCACGAGCAGGGCAATACCATGGTGCTGGTGACGCATGAGCATGATATTGCGATGCACGCGCATCGGATCATCCACATCCGCGACGGCAAGGTTGAAAAGGACGAGCGGATTCGCTAGCCCTTCGTGACCCGCGCTTATTTGCGGCTTTGGTTTACTTCGCGGTCGCGGCGGCCTTCTTGAAATCGCCAGCCTTGAAGTAGGCCAGGGACGCTGGGTCGACCCACTTCTTAAATGCCGCGGCGAGCTGTTCCGGTGTTGTATCGTTGATTTTCTTTTCCAGGTCGATCTCGCGCTGCATGGTGCGCCCGAGCTCGGCCTGGCTCACGAATAACCCCGCCAGCTGCCCATCCGCGGCGCGGCTTAGCTGCCTCTCCTGCATCAGCGAATTCTTGCCGTAAGCGACTTCCTCTGCCGTGAATCCGCTGCTGATCACCTTGGCGATCTCTTCCTTGAAAGAGCTCTCCACCTTGGCGGCGTTTTCCGGCTTGACCGAGGCGACCACCACAAACGAGCCGTACTTTTCCTGCGGGCCCGCCCGGAATGCGCTCTGCACACCGTAGCTCAGCCCTTCGCGCTCGCGGATACGCACCCACAAGCGACTCTTCTCATCGCCGCCCATGATGCGGTCTGCCAGAATCATGGCCGGGTAATCCGGATCCTGCTGATCCATGTTGTGCGGGGTCACTCCGTAGATAAAGGCGCTGGTCTTGTCGGGCGCTTCGAGTGTACTGTCCACCGGGGTGAGCTTGCTGTATGCCCGCTTGATCACCGCGTAAGGCTTGGGGCTCTTCCAGGAGCTGAACAGATCCTCGGCCAGCTTGCGGACCTCGGCGGCATCGAAATCCCCGATCACCGCGAGTTCTCCGTTCGACGCTCCATAGAAATCCGCATAGAACTTCTTGGCTTCCTCGAGCGTGACTTTTTTCAACTGGTCGATGCTTTCATCGATGGTCGGCGTGTAGCGGGGATCTCCAGCGGGATAGGCCGCGTTCAGGTACCGGTTCATCGCGGTTGTCACCATGTTCTGCGGCTCGCTGCGTCCTGCCTCCAGGCCGGCGATGGCTGCCTGGCGGATTTGTTCGAAGTCGGATTCCGGGAACGACGGTTCCCGCAGAATTTCTGCGGCTAAGCGCAGTCCCGGGATCAGACCGGCGCGGACCGTGTCCACGGAAGCCCCCGCGCCCGTCAGCGTGCCGCTCACGTTGACCCGGGCCTTGATCTTGTCGAATTCATCCTGCAATTGCTGGCGGGTATGCTGCTTGGTGCCGCGCATCAAAAGGCTTCCGGCCAGGCGGGGAGCCGCGCCCTTATTGGCCAGGCTCTTCTCATCGCCGAAGTGGAGCTGGAGATTCGCCACCACCGTGCCGCCGCGCGTCTTCTTCGGCAACAGGACCAGTTTCAGCCCGCCGGGAAGCGTCACGCGCGTGGTACGCGCCTCAATGGCAGCCGGTGAGGGGTCGAACACCTCGCCTTCTTCGATGGCAGCTTTGCCTTTGTAGTCCTTAAGCTCGGCCAGGATGTCCGGGCTGGGCGGAATCACCGAGCGATCCGGCTTTTCGGCGGGGAGATAGCGGCCGATCGTCCGGTTGTCAGGCTTAAGATACAGCTTCGCCACGCGAGCCACATCTTCCGGCGTGACCTTCTCCACCTGGTCGCGGTTCAGAAACAGCAGGCGCCAGTCGCCCATGGATCCCCATTCGCTCAAGACCAGGCCGACGCGACCCGAATTATTCAACTGCAGATCGATATTTTTCAGAATCCGCGTCCGCGCGCGATCCACTTCCTCTTTGTTAGGTGGTTCCTTGATCAAACCGTCGATCACGCTCAGCATGGTCTTTTCGGCATCGTCCAAGGACTTGTCCTTCGCGACCTGGGCGCTGAACATCTCGACGCCCGGATCGTGCAGCGAATAATTCTCGGCGCTAGCTGAAACTGCCTTCTTGCTCTCCACCAGGGCCTTATACAGACGGCCCGCGGGGGCTTCGGACAGAATCGCGGAAAGCACGTCCAGGGCCGGCGAATCCGGGTGCGCCCCAGCCGGTACGTGGTACGCCATCATTACGCTCTGGTGATCGCCTGCGCGCCGCAGAACCACTTCGCGCTCTCCGTCCTGAGTCGGCTCTTCGGTGTAGGTCGGCAGCAGCTTGCGGGTGGGCTTGGGGATCACGCCGAACATATCGTTGATCCAGCCCAGCGTCTTGGCCGGATCAAACTTCCCGGCCACCAGCAGCATGGCATTGTCGGGCTGATAGTAGTTGCGATAGAACGCCTGCAGCTTCTCGATGGGCACCTTTTCGATATCGCTGAGCGATCCGATGGGACTGCGTCCGTAGGCGTGCCACAGATAGGCGGTCGAGAGTACGCGCTCTTCCAGAACGCCGTCCGGGCTGTTTTCGCCGCGTTCAAATTCGTTGCGGACCACGGTCATCTCGGTGTCCAGGTCGCTCTTGGCTACGCGCGAATTCACCATCCGGTCGGACTCCATTTCAAGCGCCCAGCGAAGATCTGCGTCGGTGCCGGGCACGGTCTCGAAATAGTTGGTCCGGTCCCAGGACGTGCTTCCGTTAAAGTTATTGCCGTGGGCGCTGAGCTCCCCCATGATTTCCTTGTGAGTCTGGGTACCCTTGAACAGCATGTGCTCCAGCAGGTGAGCCATGCCGGTTTCCCCCGCCCCTTCGTGCCGCGACCCCACCATGTAGGTCACATTGACGGTAACGGTGGGCTTGGAATTGTCGGGGAACAGCAACACCTGGAGTCCGTTCGCCAGACGATATTCGGTGATGCCCTCCACCGAAGTGATCTTGACTGGAGCGGAAGGGGTTTGTGCGGGAGCCGGGGGGGTCAGAATCAGCCCCAAAACCAGTGCAAGGGACGCCAGCATTTTCATGGTTACTAGCCTATCATCCGAGGGGATGGCGCGGAACAGCCTTGCGCAGGTAGAGTAACGTTCCACTTCCCTCGGTATCTCAGTAGACGTACGAGGTTCTTGAAAGTAACAACCGGAGGCTTTAACGCAGTGAATTTACGTATCCCGCTGGCCGCCTTGCTGATGACATCGTCCTGGACTATGGCCCAGACACTCGAGGGGGTTGGTGGAGTGGATACTCAATCCACCTTCAATCAGCAGTTCCTGGCGCAGCGCCATCTGGAGGCCAACAGCACGCCCACGAAGAGCGGCCTTGAACCCAGGGTTGTTGTGTTTGCCGGCGATCGCGTGGTACCTCACGTGGTGGATGGGGGCTCCTGGCAAACCAGCTTTTTCTGGGTGAACCTGGAGAGTCACCCGGTGAGTTTCCAGGTCCTGTTTTTCGACGACTTCGGCAATGACATGTTCCTCCCGGTGGCAGGCCTGGGCTTGGTCCGCCAGGTCAACGTCACATTAGACACCGCCGGTAGCATCGAATTCGAGACTACTGGAACCGCCAACAATTTGAAGCAAGGGTGGGCGCTGCTGTCCCAGACCACGAACGATACGGTGGGCGGCATGGCCGTTTTCAAGCAGCATATTTTCGGCCGGCCGGATCAGGAAGCCGTGGTCCCGGTGGTGAGCCAATTCGATAGTCATTTTGTGCTGCTGTTTGACAACACTGCGTTCATCACAGGCATTGCGATTTCGAATCCAACTTTGAATTCCGTGGACATTCCGGTGAACATCAGGAACCAGTCGGGCATCATCATCGACCGGCGGACGATCAGTCTGGGACCTTACGGCCACACGGCTTTCTCTCTTCCGGACACGTGGTTTTCCACCGCGGGCAGGCGCGGAGCGATCGAGTTTCAAACGTCGGGCTTCGGCGTCGCTGCTTTGGGACTGCGGTTCAACGGGTCGGCCTTTACTTCGTTTAACGTGCTTGAGAATATAAACTGGCGATAGGTTCCGCTGCACCGGGAGATGAGCATGAAGCGTATTTCCAGCTTGGGGATCTTGGCGATCGCCCTAGGTTTATTGAGTCTTCCTTCACCCGTCTTCGCGCAGCTCGACTATCGCGGGGGACCGCTCAATGCCCGCCAGCAGGGCTACCAGCAAGGGTACAAGGATGGGTACGCCGCCGGCCGGGTCTCCAACCTCAGTAACCGGGAGCAGGACCAGCGCAACCAGCGCCTGAAGGCGCAAGGCAACGGTTATCAACCGTCCTTTGGCTCGGAGGCCGAGTATAGCCAAGGTTACCGGGAAGGCTTCGACGAAGGGTCCAAGGACGTCAGCAACGGTGTCCGATCCCGACTGGATGAACTCTTTCGCGCGCCGGCGCCGGCACCCTTTCCCAACCGAGCTCAGCAGGATTTCTCTGCACGCGATCATGGATACCAGCACGGGTACAAAGATGGGTATGAATCGGGCCGCGTCTCCAACCTCAGCAATCGCGAGCAGGACCTTCGCAACCAGCGCCTGAAGGCGCAAGGCAACGGTTATCAACCGTCCTTTGGTTCCGAGGCCGAATATAGCCGGGGCTACCGGGAAGGCTTCGACGAGGGATCCAAGGACGTCAGCAATGGTGTCCGATCGCGATTAGAGGAGCTTTTTCGCACACCGGCGCCGGTGTACCGCGACAACCGCTGGTCCCTCGAACACCTTGCGGCAGACATTGGCTATCGCGATGGTGTGAGCGCCGGCATTCTGGACCGCATGCAGCGTCGGCGATACCAGCCGCGCCGGAGCGCCGCATGGAAGAATGGCTTGAATGGTTATGACCGCACGCTCGGGTCGCAATCCGCCTACCGTGCAGCCTACCGGATCGCCTATGAAGATGGGTATCAGGACGGATTCGGCGCGAGCCGTTGAGCCGCACTCGCGGTAAATTTCCTACCCATCAAAAAGTCCCGCCGGCTGGAAGTGCTTGACTTTCCTAGTCTCACTTGAATAACCTAACGATTCGACTAGGGCCGCTCCTCGGCCGCTCTGTTTATGGCGGAACACGACCGCGTGGCGGCGCAAACCGTCGAGGAACTGCTCGAATCCACTCTGGAAAGCGTGGATCAGGCGGAGGAAATTGTCTTGCGGCTGGCTACCGCAATGGGCTTCGACGAGGACGACTTGCATAGGATCGGCATCGCCGTGAGAGAATGCATGGTCAACGCGGTGGTGCATGGGAATCGCTATCACTCGCGGAAGAAAGTGCACTTGAGCGTATCGCGCACACCGGAGCGGCTGGAGATCGTGATCGGCGACGAAGGCGGAAGTTTCGACGCATCGAAATTGCCCGATCCGCTGGCCGAGGAGAATCTGCTGCGGCAGTCCGGCCGGGGATTGCTGATGATGAAAGCGTTTATGGATGAGTTTCAGCTGCGCCAGCGGCAGCCGCAGGGAACTGAAGTGAGAATGGTGAAGAATCTGGCGAAGGCCGGGTAGTTAACCGGGTGCTTTAAGGAGGCATGACGTGAGTGTGAAATTGACCACCCGACAGGTGGGTGACGTGACCGTAGTCGATGCCGTGGGACGCATCACGCTGGGCGATGGCGCCAGCACTTTCCGGGACACAGTCCGGGATTTGGCGGCCGGCGGCAAGAAGAAGCTCCTTCTGAACTTGGCCGAGGTGTCTTACATCGACAGCTCGGGTATCGGGGAAATGGTCTCCGGGTTTACCACGGTGACGAACCAGGGCGGGCAGGTGAAACTGCTCAATCTGACCAAGCGCGTGAAGGATCTGCTTCAGATCACCAAGCTCTATACCGTATTCGAAGTTTTCGAGGATGAGGCGGCTGCGGTCCGCAGCTTTTCCTAAGCCGGGACACGAGCAGATTTCCCGTCCGCCCAAGAAACGTCGAGAATTACTGCGGCCCCGGCTCACTGCTTAAAGAGCTTAGAAGTGAGTCGTTCCGGAGCGTGGTTGCCGAGGAACATTTTATGGTCCCCATCCGCGAACGCAAAACATATTCGGTGTTGCTGGCAGACGATCTTACGCTGGTGAGGGAGGGGCTCGCCGCTTTGTGCGCCGGCAATTCCCAGTACCAGGTGGTAGGACAGTGTTCAGAAGGCGTAGCCGCGCTGCGTCTAATTCTGACACAAAAGCCCGATTTGGCCGTACTGGATCTGAATCTCCCCGACTTGCTCACCATGGAGATCGTAAAACGGGTCAGGGAAGCGGATATTCCCACCAAAATAGTGGTTCTCTCCATGCGGCGGGACCGCAAGACGGTGGTGGAAGCTCTGCGCTGCGGGGTGAGCGGGTTTCTGCTGAAATCGGCTCCTTCGAGCGAACTGCTGGAGGCCTTCGAGCAGGTTCTCTTCGGCAGTATCTACGTGTCCCCCCAGTTGGAACTCGATAAGATCTTCAGCACCAACCATAAGTCTTCGCCGGACGATCCTCTGGACCTCCTGAGCGCTCGCGAATATCAGGTGTTTTCGCTGTTAGTGGAGGGTGTACGGGCCAAGGAAATCGCGGCCCGGCTGGAATTGAGTCCCAAGACGATCGACACCTACCGCGCCAGCCTCATGCGCAAGCTGGACATCCATGATGTCGCCGGCCTGGTCAAGTTCGCCATCCACCGCGACCTCACGTCAATCTGAACCCGGTGATCTGAACCTGATACACTGGGTCTTCCCCAGGGACGGATACTGAATGGATCGTCATACCCGCAAAGAACTGAAAACCGACAAGTTTGCCCAGGGCGTGGGCTCTGGATTCGAATTCGTCGCGCACCATCGCAGCCAGATGTTGCGCTACACGCTGATCGGCTTGGCGGTTGTCGTAGTGATCGCCGGCGTGTGGGCGTACCGCAGCCATCAGGCTACAGCGCGGGCAGAGGCCCTCACCAAGGCCATGCAGATCGACGAAGCCACCATAGGTGCGCCCCAGCCGCCGCGTATGAGTTTCCCGACGCTGGCCGATAAGGAAAAAGCCCGCATTGCGGCCTTCACCGACGTCGCTACCAAGTATCCCGGCAGCCAGGAAGGCGCCATCGCCCAGCTTGCGGTTGCGGCCGCGCAATCCGACGAAGGGAAGATTGACGACGCGGTCAAGACTTTCCAGGCCATCAGTGACAGTGCGCCCGCGCCCTACGCCTCCGTGGCCCAGCTCTCGATGGCCCAGATCTACAAATCGCAGGGCAAGAACGCCGAGGCCGAAAAGCTTCTCCGTAAGTTGATGGACAACCCCACCGTCTTCGTCTCAAAAGATCAAGCTACCCTGGAGCTCGCACAACTTCTGGCCAAGAGTAATCCCGCTGAGGCACGCAAACTGGTTGCTCCGCTCAGCGCCAGCCCGCGCAACGCGGTGAGCCGGGCCGCGGTTGCCGTACTGGGTCAGATCCAGGCCAGTCCGGCTCCGGCGCAATCCAACTAGACTTAGCCGCCGGGCGCGCAGAATGATGCTTGCGGAAAGTGTGCTGGCGCGGCTCCGGTTTCCCGTTGAACGTTCCCGAGGAAGGCGTTATCCGGAACAAACCCATCCCTACCGCAACGAATTCCGGCGGGATCGGGACCGGGTAGTCCACGCGCGGGCTTTCCGTCGTCTGGAAAACAAGACGCAGGTCTTCACGCCCGGACTCTCGGACCATTTCCGCAACCGTCTTACCCACACCATCGAGGTCTCGCAGATCGCTCGAACGGTATCGTCGGTGCTCGGCCTGAATGAGGATCTAACCGAAGGGCTGGCTTTGGCGCATGATATCGGACATCCTCCGTTCGGGCACTCCGGCGAAGCCGAGCTGGATTCCATGATGCGGCGCTTCGGTGAGCGCTTCGAACACAATGTGCACGCTTTGCGGATCATCGAATCGTTTGAGAGTCCCTATCCCCGGTTTCCCGGGCTGAATCTCACGTTTGAGGTGCGCGAGGGCATCGTCAAACATTCGCGCGACTTCGCACCCGGAGAAATTCCCGAGCTGGACGAATACCTCCCTGGCTTGCGGCCGCCGCTCGAAGCGCAGCTCATCGATTTGTGCGATGAGATCGCCTACAACACCGCGGATCTGGATGATGCTTACGGTGCCGGACTGATCGTCGTGGAAGAAGCGTGTTCGGCGGTGGCTTTGTTCGCCGAGCTGCATGAAACCACTGAATATCAATTTCCAGGGCTGGCCGAGCGCGTTCGCGTAAAAGAGATTGTGCGCGGCCTGATCGACGCGCTGGTTTCAGGGCTGATGGAGGGTACCGTCACGGCCTGCGCCGGTCTTGCTGATGTCGATGCCATCAGGCTGCACCCTGGAAGGGTCGCGCGCTTTACGCCAGGCGCTGCCGAAGCCAGTGCGCAGCTGAAGCGATTCCTGCGGCAGAGCGTGTATGAATCCGCCGCGCTGGTCCGCGCCCGAACCGCTTCGGTCGGGCTCATTGGAACGTTATTCGAGTTTCTTCTGGCGCATCCGGATCGGATGCCGGCGGCCTATCGGGAAGAGTCGGCTGGTCAGCCGCTGCATCGCCAGGTGTGCGACTACATCGCAGGAATGACCGACGGGTATTTCGTACGTACCTGCGACCAGCTCGGCGTCGGCTAGCTTCCGGCCGGGCAAAAACGCAAGTATTATGACAGGCGTGGCCAAAATAAAAACCACCGAGAATGCGTCGAGCGTTACAGCATTTATCAAAAAGACTCCAAGCGAGGACACGCGTCAGGATTGCGCCACGCTGATCGGCGTGATGAGTGAGATCACCGGCTGCCCGGCAAAGATGTGGGGAAGCAGCATCGTCGGCTTCGACAAATACCACTACAAATACGCGGATGGGAAAACAGGAGAGATTTGCCTGATAGGATTCTCGCCCCGCAAGCAGAACCTGGTTCTTTACATCACCGGCGATCACGAGCGCGATGCCGACCTGCTGGCAAAACTGGGAAAAATCAAGACCGGCCAGTCATGCATTTACGTGAGTCACCTTAGCGACCTGCACATGCCCACCCTGAAGCAACTGATTCGCCGCTCGGTCAAGGCCCGCAGGAAGGCGAGCGCGTAAGCGACTCGGCTTGTAACCCGCGCTACCAGGGTGTATTCTTCAGGCGATGTCGTTCCGCCCTGTCCGCAAGATTGCCGGGATCGGCAATGTGTTCCTGGGAGCTGAGCTGGTGGATATCGCGGAGTATGATCTCGAGATCTACGAGGAAAACCCTGAAGATCACGAGCATCATGGAGGCAACTGGACACCCGGCGCCAAAAAGGTCGAGGGCACCGTCGTGGGCGCGCTGCCTATCCGAAAAGACCTCCGGCTGCTTACCGAAGAAGGCTACGCTGTGAATTTCTATTTACGCGATAGCTTCGGATCTGTTGTGATCCTGGATCACATCCTGGACAGTAGTGGAAATCCCGTAACCTAGCGAAGCAGTCCCAATCCCGGGGACACTCCTCAGCCCAATCCTTTCAGCCACATGGGACGACCTGTACAACTTCTGGCGGTCTTCCGCGTTTATTACTAGTAGAGACTCCCCCAGAATGAAGACGAAGTTTGGCATCACGATCATGTTGGTGGCGGGCGTGGCTGTTCTGGCCGCCTTCGGCACGGATTACAGCCAGTTCCATCAGCCCCTCGCGAAAGATCAGGAGATTCTCCACGCCTTGAATCGGCTCACCTTCGGACCTCGTCCGGGCGATGTCGAGGCGGTCCGAAAAATGGGCCTGAAGAAATGGATCGACCAGCAGCTTCACCCCGAGCGAATCGCCGAGAATCCAGAGTTGACGGAGCGCCTCAAGCCGTTGGCGTCTCTAACCATGAGTCCGGGCGAGATCGCTACGAATTATCCGCCTCCGGTCGTCGTGCAAGCCATGCTGAATGGACTTCTTCCGATGCCCGCAGATCCGGAAGCGCGGGCAAGGATGGAACTGCAGGCCCAGCGCTTGCGGGCAAAGCAAGAAGGCAAAGCCGAGCTGAAGGACAAGCAAGGCAAGGGCGGCGATCCTCTGCAGCAAGCCATGCGGCAACAGGTGCTGGCGGTTACCGATCCGGTGGAGCGACGCAAGCTGATCGCGAACAACACGCCGCAGCAGGTGCTGGCCTACGATCTGAATGAAGCCAAGCTTTATCGCGCGATTTACAGCAATCGGCAGCTGGAAGAACAGATGGCCGATTTCTGGTTCAATCACTTCAACGTCTACATGGACAAGGGCGCGGACCGCATCCTGACGTCCAGTTATGAGCGCGATGCGATTCGTCCGCATGTGTTCGGCAAGTTTCGCGATCTACTGCAAGCTACTGCCGAGAGTCCGGCGATGCTGTTTTATCTCGACAACTGGCAGAACGTATCGCCCGATAGGGCGCAAGCCGGCGGACGCTTCGCGAAACAAAAAGCCAAGCAGAGTCGCGGCCTGAACGAAAACTATGCGCGCGAGCTGATGGAACTCCACACGCTGGGAGTGGATGGCGGTTACACGCAGCAGGACATCATTGAAGTGGCACGCTGCTTCACCGGGTGGACCATCAACCAGCCGAATCGCGGTGGTGAGTTCATGTACAACGACCGCGTGCACGATAAGGGCGAGAAAACCGTGCTCGGCGTGAAGATTCCCGCGGGCGGCGGCCAGGAAGACGCGGAACGCGTGCTCGATATTCTGGCGCGGCATCCCTCCACGGCACGATTCATTTCCACCAAGTTGGCGAAAAAGTTCGTGGCCGACGATCCTCCTCCAGCGCTGATCGACCACATGGCAAAGACGTTCCACGATACCGGCGGAGACATCCGCGCAGTGATGGCGAGCATGCTGGAGTCCAGGGAATTCTTCTCCGAAGGTGCCATGCGCTCCAAGGTCAAGACGCCGCTGGAGCTGGTTGTCAGCGCAGTTCGCGCCACGGGAGCCGAAGTAAATTTCGCCGTCCCCTTGGCCGCGCAAATCGCGCAACTGGGCCAGCCGCTGTACCGCAAAATCGAGCCGACCGGATATCCGAGCGCGAACGCCGAATGGGTCAACTCCGCGGCCTTGCTGGCGCGGATGAATTTCGCGCTGGCGTTAACGTCGAATCGCGTGCCGGGAATCAGAGTGGACCAGAGCCAGTTTGACGACAACGTCGCCGCTACGGGCCGGCAGGTCTTGTTCCACGAGCCCTCGAAGCAGACGCTGGATTCCATCGGCAAAGCACTCACGCAACGGGATCCCTCGCCGGGACTGGTGGCCGGCCTGGTACTTGGGTCACCGGATTTTCAGAGGAGATAGTTTTATGACCTCCCGACGCTTATTTCTTAAGAGTTCGGCCTTGGCGATGTTCGGAATGGGTGCGGCGCCAGCCTGGTTATCACGTGCGCTCTATGCCGCGGACGCGCCCAGCCCGCGCAAAAAGATCCTGGTCGCAATTTTCCAGCGCGGCGCGGTGGACGGGTTGAACATGGTGATTCCGTTCGGCGAAAAGAATTACTACAAGCTGCGTCCGAACCTGGCGATTCCGAAACCGGATGGAACGGAGGATGCCGCCATCGACCTGGACGGCTTCTTCGGCTTGCATCCCGCCCTTTCGCCGCTGAAGCCCATCTACGATGCCGGGCACATGGCGATCGTCCAGGCGGTTGGATCGCCCGATCCGACGCGTTCGCATTTCGATGCCCAGGATTATATGGAATCCGGAACGCCTGGAAGGAAGGCGACGCTGGACGGTTGGCTGAACCGGTCGCTTGCGCAGCAGCCCAACCCGTCGCCGGTGCGCGCGGTGAGCCTGGGTACGGCGCTGCCGCGTTCCATGCGGGGACCTAACGAGGCGGTGGCGATCGCCAACCTGAACGATTTCAAAATCCGCGATACTCGCGGCGCGGGATCCTTCGAGAGCATGTATGACACCACGCTGGACCAGGTATTGGGCGGTGCAGGCCGTGAAACCTTCGAGGCGGTCAAGCTGATGCAGTCGATCCAGCAGCAGCCGTACGCGCCGTCGGGCGGCGTGCAGTATCCCAACAGTCCGCTGGGACAAAACTTGATGCAAATCGCAAGGCTCATCAAATCGGACGTCGGACTGGAAGTGGCCTTTGCGGAAATGGGCGGCTGGGATACCCACTTTAATGAAGTGGGGGCTCGTCCCACACAAGGACAGCTGGCCAATCTGCTAAGCCAGTTCGGAAGCGCGCTGGCGGCGTTCTATCAGGATCTGGGCGACCGCATGGCCGACGTCAGCGTGGTCACCATGAGCGAGTTCGGCCGCACGGCGCGGGAGAACGGATCGCGCGGGACCGATCACGGCCACGCCAACGTGATGTTCGCGTTCGGCGGTGGTATTCGCGGCGGCAAGGTCCACGGCGAATGGCCCGGGCTCGAACAGGAGCAGCTCTATGAGCAGCGGGATCTGCAGTTGACTACTGATTTTCGCGATGTGCTGGGAGAGCTGGTAGTGCGTCATCTAGGAAATCCGCGCGTGAGCAGCGTGTTTCCGGGTTACGAGCAGCCTAAGTTTCGTGGGATTGTCGCTGGTTGACAAGCGGCAAGAAAGCCTGTCCCATTAGCGGTGCGAAATCCGCTCCAGGATGCGCTCGGCCAGCCGGTCGATCACTTGCTTCTCTAGTGCGCCCAACTCACGGCTGCCGCCCTTCTCCCAATTGGCCAGGACGCGATCGGCCACCGCATCGATGACGCGGCTGCGAATCTGCTGCAACACGCCGGCATCGCTTGAGCTGGGAGCCTGGCCGGACTCGGCTACGAAATACTCGCGCAACTGCCGGTCGAGCTCGTCGTGGGTTTCGTCACGGGGAAGGGCGGCATTTCTGTTCAGGCGCGATTGCAACCCCTCCAGGAGCGCAGCCGTCTTGTCGGCGGCTTCCGCCAGCGTGGACTCCGATTTGGTTTGACGAGCCACAGAGTTGTAATTATACCCGCGTAAAGTCACTCCCCTGTGCTACGATATCCTGTAGGCCAATTCCAGATAGCCCAATATATAGGGTGATACAAGAGGGACGTGGAGAATTCATCCAGCCCGGCATTTCCGCTTGAACTCGCTTCTGGCCTGGAGCATGGGGCGACCTTCCGCTTTCCGGTCACCTGGTCGTATCTCCTCGATTCGCCTAGTCCGACTGTAGCGACGAAGACCAGCCGGGCTCCGGTGGCGCGCACGATGGAAGTTGTGGAGGCCCCGGTAGAAGTGCAAGCGGCGCCTCCGCCAGTGAATACGGTGGTTGCCGTCATTCCTTCCGCGATCATTCCTTCCGCAACTCCGGCGGTGATTCCTTCCAAGGTTCTGGCAAAGAAGCCAGCCGAGCCGCGACCCGCCTTGGGGCCGGACGCGAAGTGGGAAATGGTGATTCCCAAGATGACCCGTCCGCTGGCCGCACGTGTTGCGCGTCCGGCTCATTCAACAAAAGCGATCGAGGAAGCACCGAAGCCCGTGGCAACGGCAGCGGAAGCCCCCATGGAGGTTTCGTTCTACACGGGCAGCGAAGCATCGTTCGTACCCCGGCGATGGAAGGTTGGGGGGCTCAGCGCGGCCGCGGTGGTGGTGGCCTTAGTCATCGCGTGGATACGCCCCGGAAGCCAGGCGACGAGCAATGGGTCCGCACCGGGTGCCGCGGGCACTTGGAGCCGCCGGACCGCGTACGTTATGGGATCCTCCGCTCCCCGGGAGATTCTGGTCTTCAGCGGCTCAGACGATTTGAAGAACTACCGGATCGACTTTTCCTGGGTGCCGGACCCTCGCGGCGTCGGCTGGATCTTCCGTGCGACAGATTCGGCTAATTATTATGCCGCCAAGCTTCGCTTAGTCCAGGCCGGCGCGATTCCCACGCTTTCCGCGGAACACTTCGCCGTGGTGAAAGGGGTGGAGGGGGCGCACTCGCGGAAAGTGATCACGCTTAGCCGGGCACTGCGGGAAGTAGCCGTGCGTATGGACGCAAACGGCCCCGCGTTCACTTTGTTTTTGCAGGGAAATCCTGCGGATTACTGGACGGATGAGCGGTTTGAATCCGGCAGTCTGGGATTCTACGAGGAAGGCGGGGAAAGGCCGGTTTTACAGGGGCTCCGTTTCACACTATTCAAAAAGAGCGGCCTTCAGACCGTCGCGACTTCCCTGCAATGAGCAAATTATGAGCGCACCAAACGCATTCAGGACCTCGGGATATTCCGCCGCGGGTGCATCTCCGGCGGTAGGCGATCCATTGGAGGCCGCACTCAATCTGCGTTCGCAAGGCCGGTTTCAGGAAGCGCTTGATCTTTTATCCGGACCCGGAGAATACCCAGCGGACGTCTACACGCTGCGGGGAGATCTTCTGACCGAGCTGGGCCGATTCACCGATGCCGCGGGCAGCTACTACACGGCCACCGTGAAGGCTCCCGCGAATCTGTATGCCAAGAGCCACCTGGGTTCCTGCCTGCGACGCCTGGGGCGCTGGGAACCGGCCGTGGACGCATTTCAGCCGGTATTGGATGCCGATCCGCACCGCGATTCGGTCCGCCTGGAGATGGGCGACTGCCTATTGCGCCTGGACCGCCTGGAAAAAGCGTTGGAATGTTTCGACAAATGCTGGTCGGAATCCGCGCAGCGGCAAGCGTTGTTCGGGAAGGGCGTCGCGCTGCAACTGCTGCGTCGTTTCGATGAGGCCGAGATCGCGTACGAACGGGTACTGGCGCTGGATGGAAAAGCCGAAGAGGCGATCGCCAACCTGATCGCCTTGAGCATGGAAGTGTTCGATCTGGAGCGGGTGCAGCGCTACGCGCGCCGCCTAGTGGAGATTAACCCGCGCTCGGTGCCCGGCCTGCAAGGCCTCACCCTGGTAGCGGTAGAGCGAGGCGAGATGGAAGTTGCCGCACGCCATTTTGCCGCGCTCGCTGAACAGACGCCGGACTTGCGAGGCACTCCGGATGACGACGTCATGGAGTATCGCGTAAGCCGCAAGGCTATCGACCGCATTCGGGAATGCATCAGCAGGCAGCCCGTAAAGCCGGCTGCCCGCCGCTATTGAGGAGAGCTATATGTCGCGTTTGCGTGTTCGCATCGAACTGAACCGGGGAGGAGTGGGAGTTCCATTAGACAAGCTGGCCAGCGTGGTCCAGCAGGCGCAAGCTTTTTTCCGCATGCTGGGCGATGACGTCCATATCGACCAGAGGCAGGGCGAGTGGCTGGGATTCGACTTCGATCACGAATCGCTGAATTTCACCGCGGAATTTGTCGGTCCGGTAACGGCGGAGCAGGTGGCCGAGTTTCATTCGGCGTTCGACGGAACCACGCCGCTGCGGCGCGACACCATCGCCCAGTTCGCGCGCATCGCCGATGCGATTGAGGAAGACGAGGTGATCGGGTTCGGCTTGTACCTCAACCAGGGTGAGGATCCCGCGGAATGGCGCTGCCTTTCGCGGCGAGACGCGCTGCGCATCACGGACGAGATTCGGTCTTTGCTGGGAGCGGGCGAAACCGGACAGGAGTCGCATCTGCCCACCGTGGCGGACGTCAATACCGGCGCGCGTTACCTGTTCGGCCGCCGCGACCGCAGCCAGGAAGCGGCCAAGCTGGCCGGCGCCGTGCGCGAAGTAGAAGCCAACCTTTCCAGGCGCATCAGCCGGCTGGAAGGCGAGGTGGCGGATCACTCCGGGCACATCCAGGACTTGCGCACTAAATCGGTCGAAGCCGAGCAAAGCATGGGCCGGCTGCTCTCTGCAGTAGAGGGTTTCTGCGAACAGGCCGCCACCCGGCTGGAGACAGTTACGGCGCCCGTGCCGGTTGCCCTGGCGGCGGCCGCCGCGGCGGCTCCGGCGGCTCTATCCTCAGCCAGTCTAGCTTCTCCTGCGCCCATTCTTGCGTCCGCGCCTCCTGCCGGGGCTTTATCCGTTCCGCCGGCCGAACCGTCTTCTGCGACTGCCGTCCCGTCCGTAGCTGCGGCGCCGCCTGCGACGAGTCAGACGACGGACGATGACTCCCTGCTGCTGACGGACATGGAAGCGCCGGTCTGGTGGCGATCTCCTACAGCCATCTCGATTGGACTGATCCTCGCGGCTGTGTTGATGGGCATGTTACTTTGGCCCAGCCGGCCCGCCAAAAGCCCGGAAGTAACGTCGGCTTCCGAGCGTGCGAAAGCTTCCGCCAATCCAGTTGCCGCGGCTCCCGCACCGGTATCCACAACTCCTGAGCAACCCGCGCCCGCAGTACCGGCTCCAGCGCCCTCGGTTCCAGCAAAGGCGTCCACTGTCGCCACCGCTCCAGCCGTCAGCGGCGACAAACCTGCGGCGAACATTTCCAAAACCTCGCCGCCCGTGGTGGTAGGGGCGACGCGGATCGAGCTCGAAGCCACGGAGCCGTCCTGGATTTCGATTCGAGGCAGCGACGGCGCCACTCAGGTCGCCCGGCTGATCGCAGCGGGGACGATCCAAAGCGTGGATATTCGCGAGCCGGCGGTGTTGCGCGCAGGCAATGCGGGTGGATTGACCATTCGGGCCAACGGAAAGACGCTGGGACCGCTGGGTCCACATGGAGCCGTGCGGGAGGTCGCGTTTCAGGACGGCGAGTTCAAGCTGGTTCCCATAGCAAACACGCCGTCAGGCGGCAAATAGCAGCGGGCCCGTCTCCTGTGCTAACCTCATAAGAGTCAACGGCAGGAGTTATCGAATATGGCGAAAGTGTGTGAAATCTGTATGCGCGGTCCGAAGTTCGGAAACCGCGTCAGCCACGCCCACAACATCACGAAGCGGCGTTGGAACGTCAACTTGCAGACCGTCCATGCAATGGTGGCCGGCGCGCCCAAGCGCATCCGTGTGTGCACCTCGTGCATCAAAGACGGCAAAGTTCAAAAAGCCGCGTAGTTCCCCCCGATCGTACCCTGCGACCTAATCGCACACCACGCAGCCAGCTCGATCTCTCTCTACTTCCTTGGCGCGCCCGACTCGCGCTGTGCGCTTGACCGCCTGCTATTCTAGTCGGTTCTGATGCCGCATCTGGCGCCGTGGCAATGGCTGCTTGGAATCTTCTCCGCGTTCATGATCGGCGTTGCCAAGACGGGTGCGCCGGGGGTGGGCACCATGATCGCGCCCCTCATGGTTCTGACCGTGGGCGACGCGCGTTTTGCCACCGCCTGGACGCTACCGGTTCTCTCCACCGCGGATGTCTTCGCCGTGGCGTATTGGCGCAGGCAAGCGGAAGCTCGGCAGCTCTTCTCCCTGATTCCGTGGGTGCTGGTGGGCATCGCCGGGGCCGCGGCTGCGCTTAGCCTGGACAAAGCGGTGATTCGAAAGATCATCGGAGCCATCATCGTGGGGATGCTGGCGATCTATCTGTGGCGCCGCTTTAGTCCGACGCCGCAGGTGGCGGGGAATCCGGCGTTCTACGGAATTTGCACCGGATTCGCCAGCACGCTGGCAAACGCGGCCGGTCCAGTGATGAATATCTATTTACTGAGCCGGAAATTGCCCAAAGAAAAATTCGTCGCTACAGGAGCGTGGTTCTTCTTCGTGGTGAATCTGCTCAAAGCTCCGGTGTATGCCTGGCACGGCCTCTACAGCCGGGAGTCGTTGACGTTCGACGTGCTGATGGTGCCGGCGGTTCTGGCGGGCGCGCTCGCCGGACGGTGGCTGATCCGCAACATCGACCAGAGCATGTTTGAGGTGCTGGTGATTGCGCTCACCGCAGTTTCATGCCTGTTTCTGTTCCGTTGACGGCAAAGTACACCGTCTGAAACAAAAAACGCTTTCGATACAAAACAAGAGACACCGAGCGTGATTTTAAGAATAGGTACCGAAAAGTCTTGACCCGTGCAAATCGCCAGGAGATAATCTTCAGAAATCTCAAGACTTCTGGAGACATTTGCCGCATGCTTCGTCCGGTTGCGCTAGCCCTCGTTTTCCTAACTGCCGCCTGGGGGCAAACGCGCAGCGACGCTAGAAGAGGTATTTTTCCAGAGATCGACGTACGGGAACCAGGCGCTGCTCCCGGGGTTCAGGAAAGCGTCCAGCAGAGCGTACAGCAGACCCGGGCTAGAGCACTGGTCGAGCGCCGCACATCCGACCTGGAAGCGTTCAGGGCGGCCCGGGCAGCAACTCAATCCGGCATTCGCATTGTCCCCAACCGCCATGGCTTGCCGAAACTGCTTGTCCGCGACGGAAGCGCACTCACGGTAGCTTCGACGCGCGACGCCGGCGAGATCGCTAAGAACTTTCTGCTGGCAAACAGCGCGGCCTTCCCGTTCACGGCAACCGAAGTGGATCAACTGCGGCTTGTGGTCCGGGACGTGGCTCCCGAAGCTGCCCACCTGGTGTTTACCCAGACGCTAAACGGAGTGGATGTATTCGAGGGACAAATCAAATTCACGCTGGGAAAATCCGGGGAAGTGATTCAGGTGGGATGCGGCGATGTGATGCCTGGATTGGTCCTATCGACCACGCCGGGTATTCGGCCGGAAGACGCCGAGACGGAAGCTCGCGCATCGGTTCGGGCAGAAACGCGCGGAACTATTTTGCGCGCGCCTGAACTGGTGATCTTTCCGCTGGATGCCTCGATAGCGCGTCTGGCGTACCGCTTATTCCTGGAAGTGGATGCGAACCAGTTGTATGAGATGGTGGTCGACGCGGAAGATCGCAAGGTGCTGTTTCGCCATAATGCGTATGTTTTCGCCGGGCAAGCCCGCGTGTGGACGCAATCGCCGTCGGTCGGAACGCGCCAGCTGGTGACATTTCCGGAAGGATGGCTGCCGCCCACCGGGACCGTCACAACCGGTAACAACGTCGACACTTTTATCGACGCCGACGGAAATGACAAGGCCGATGCTCTGAACACCGACGAAGTACTGGGTGGCCGTCCGACGAGTGCAACGCAGACATTCGATTTTGCGTTCGGCGATGGCACCGTCAGCGTGAATCCTCGCAACTTCAAGGCCGCCGCTGCGACGAATCTATTCTATTTTGTGAATACCGCCCACGATTTCTATTACAGCCTCGGTTTCACCGAGACGTCGGGTAATTTTCAAACGGACAACTTCGGCAAAGGCGGATCCGGAAATGACGCCGTGATCGCGGAAGCGCAATACGGTGGTTTTACAAACAATGCTTCTTTCGGGCCCACACCAGAAGGGATACCGCCGCGCATGCGCATGGGAATTTTCACTCATGGCACCAGCGCGTCCACCGACGACCTGGACAGCGATTACGACGGTCAAATCGCGATTCATGAGTACGGCCACGGCGTTTCGAACCGCCTGGTTGGTGGTGGAACAAGCACCGGCTGTCTCAATCACATCCAGTCCGGTGCGATGGGAGAAGGCTGGTCGGATTACTTCTCCATCAGCTTTTACAACAATCCGGTTGCGGGTGGCTACGCGGCACAAAATGTCGTGCATGGCCTGCGCCGGCAAAGTTACGAGGGTTACACGTTTACGTACGAGGACATCGGCAACGCAGGGTACGAAGTGCATAACGACGGCGAAATCTGGGCGGCCACGCTCTGGGATCTTCGAACAGCGCTGGGACAGGCAGTGACGGACCGTCTGGTGGTGAACGGGCTGAAGGGAACGCCCTGCCATCCGAGCATGACGGATGCTCGCGATGCGATCCTGTCCGCTGACCTGGCAACGAACGGCGGCATCCATCGTGCAGCCATCTGGACGGTTTTTGCCAAGCACGGCATGGGGTACTCGGCCAGCGGTATCGATGGCTGGGTCGGCTCCGGTACGGTGTACAACGCGGCGTATGATGCGCCGCCCGACTTGCAAACCAAGCGAAACCCCGCCATTACCAGCAACCCGCTGTTTAATGGCAGCGCCGGTCAGCCTTATATCTACACGGTGAAGGCCTCCAACCCCAACGGTGGCACTCTGAGCTTCACCCTCGCCAGCGGTCCCGCGGGCATGACCGTGGATGCAACCGGAGGCGCCGTCAATTGGATCACTTCGTTCACGGCGCAGAGGGTCAAGATTACTGTCACGGACGGACAGGGTGGAAAGGTTATCCACGGTTATCTTGCGCGGGCCTTCACCAATCTGCCACCCGGCCACCCCGTGATCATAAGCGGGGCGGAAGACTCGACGGGTTTCGCATGGATCGATGTGCCCGCCAATATGCCGGTTCTGCAAATAACGATGCGAGGCGGTACTGGCGACGCAGATATGGAGGTTATGCATCCCAACGGGGATTCCGATCTTGCCGACCGGGACGGCAACAACGAGACACTGACCTTCCCGAATCCACAGGCCGGGCGCTGGCAGGTGAACGTGGACGGGTTTCTGGATTATGCCGGAGTCTCTCTCACCGCATCGCTGATTACGCCCGCGCTGCTGTCCCCCAACACTCCAGTAACCGGATTGAGCGGCGTCATCTCAAGCGAAACTCTATATCGGATTGCGGTTCCGGCGGGCGCGGCGTCACTGACGGTTTCGACCAGCGGTGGAACGGGCGACGAAGATCTGTTTCTCAAGTTCGGCAGCCCGGTCGCGTGCCAGTTCGGTTATGAAACTTGCAATGACGACTACGACTCCTCGCGAGCCGGCAACGTCGAATCCATTACGGTCAACAGCCCGGCCGCGGGCGACTGGTACCTCGATCTCTCCGCTTTCGACGACTACGACGGAGTTACGTTGAACGTGGCGCTGGTACTGAGTGCACCTCAGTCCGATCTGACTATTTCGACAACGCACCCGGGCAATTTCGCGCCTGGCCAGGCCGGCGCAATCTATACGATCACGGTCACCAATTCAGGAACAAGTGCGACAGCAGGAGCGGTGTCGGTGGTGGATGCGCTTCCCAGCGGTTTGACGGCCACCGCGATGACCGGTTCGGGGTGGACTTGTGTGCTGGGAACGCTGACTTGTACGCGCAGTGATGCGCTGGCGGCCGGAGCATCCTATGCCGCCATTACGCTTACGGTAAACGTGGGGAACTCTCTCACGGGTCTGATCACGAATACCGCTACGGTTTCCGGAGGCGGCGAAACCAACACGGCCAATGATACGGCGCGAGACGTCGCAGCGGTCACACTGTCGGCGCCCGTGATTACGCAGGTGGCTAACGCATTCGGCGAGAGTCCGGTCATTGCAGCTAACACTTGGATTCTTATCAAGGGCTCCAATTTGGCAGCGGCGCCGCGTACTTGGAATGAGGCAGACTTCGTAGACAATCAGATGCCTACGCAACTGGACGGCGTCAGTGTCACGGTCAACGGGAAGAAAGCGTTTGTATACTACATCAGTTCGGCGCAGATCAATGTTCTGACTCCGCCCGATCCCATGGTGGGACCGGTGCAGGTGCTGGTCACCTTCAACAGCGCTGTGAGCAACATCGCTACTGTTCAGGCGCAGGCACAGTCCTTGTCGTTCTTTGAGTTTCCGGTCGGAAACCTGCACTACGTCATTGGCCAACATCTCGACGGGACCACCATTGGGCCCGCCGGCCTATCTCTTGTTCCGGCGAAGCCAGGCGAGATCATCTACGTCGCGGCGAATGGGTTTGGACCGACGGATGTAGCCGTTGCGAGCGGCGCCCGGACGCAACACGGTAATTTACCCCCGCCCTTTCCGGTGGTCAATGTAGGAGGTATTCCCGCACCCGTGAGTTTCGCCGGATTGGTCAGCCCCCCCGGGCTCTTTTTCATTTTTTTCCGCGTGCCCAGCAACGCTCCAGACGGAGACCTGACGCTGGCGGCGAGCTACAACGGATTGAGTATTCAGTCCAATCTGTTGATCAGCGTGCAGCATTGACGCGGTTTTCGCGGGTTTCCGTTCACTGATGCTAAACTGAAGATCGTCGGGGCGTGGCTCAGCTTGGTAGAGCGCCTGGTTCGGGACCAGGAGGCCGGAGGTTCGAATCCTCTCGCCCCGACCATTCATCTTTCCCGTTTTCAAAACCATGCGGCGCCTCAAGCCGCAATCAATGAGCAGGGTGGCCACATCCCGGAGTAGGAACGGATCTTCGGGCTCGATCGGCTGTTCACCTCGCCGCGTTGCGCGAATCCGTTCCAGCGCAGCGCGATACGATTTTGAAGCGAATCGAATCCATCCAACGAAGCCCGTGGAACTCATTGAACGCGCACTGCTCAACAGCAGCAAGGCGGAAGATATTGTTGCTGATCTATTTCGGGGGATCCGGCAGCGCATTGATCGCCTGTGCGCGACGGAACCGCCATGCTCGCGTCATGGAGATCGATCCCAAGTACGGGGGCGGTTACCGCCCGACGATGTGACGGGTGCTCTTCTCGTTTTCAGCACAGATCTCCTCGATCATTTCTGTGTCGAGCACGATTGCCTGTTTAAGCTGAACCGACCACGGCTCTTTGTAGGCGCCGGGGTCATCCACCGTAACATCGATCTCCAGTGCGCCGTAGCTAGCCCGTCGAAATCGCTCATAGTGGCGTGGTCTGGAATCAAATTTCCGTTGCCATCCAGCCAGGCATCTTCACGAAATCCGATGCTGGTCACAACCAAGGTATCGCCGTCCCATTTGCCCACCGAGTAACCGAACCAGGGAAGGCGTGGGATCGACCGGGAGCGGGCGTTTCGGCACAGGTTCCGTCGGCGCCCTCAAAGCCTTGCTCACAGCGCGTGTCGGAGGCAAACCAGATGCCGGTCAAATCCGGCTTGCCGTCGGAGGCTTTGGGCGGGGGGCCGAGAGATTTACTTTGCCATCCTGAAGTTGAGGGATTACCGCAGTAGGATAGTGAATCCACTGCGCCGATGCAGCGAAACCAATATTGCGGCGCTTAGCTTTAGCATTGTGGAAGTCAGCTTAACATTGCGGTGACTATTTCTGGCCCGCCGATTTCTGCTTGGTATCCAGGTCGCCCGCGTAGTGGATTGCGTCCCGATCCTCGCAGACCGACTCGAAGAGTTCGGTGTCGTGCATCAGCTGCTGCGTCACGCGGACAGTAAATGGTTCCGTATACGCCTTCGGATCCTCGATGGTGACGTCTATTTGCAGCGTGCCGAAGTTGAGGCGCGTGAAGCGTTCCACAAATTTTCCGCTGCCCGTCAGCGGACTACCGTTCACATCCAGCCAAACGTCATCTCGGAATCCCACGGTAGTAACCACCAGCGTGTCACCTTCCCACTTGCCCACCGAGTAGCCATACCACCAAGGCGCAAGCTGCGGATTCACCTCCGGCAAAGTCTGGCCATTTGTAAGGATCTGGCGAACGTCATTGTTGGCGTTGTACATGATTACGATCGCCCCAGGCCCTTGCACAATCTTCTTCTCGTAAGGATGCGTGTGGAGCTGCATCAGCCCCAGCGGCTTACAGTGGGCGTCGGGGTTATCCTTGCTGTTGTTCGCCTTGCGCTCGTCCCGCGTCTTCCGCCCCCACTCCGTGTAAGGAAGTCCTTTCTCAAAGCCCGCGCCCAGATCGCCGAACTGCGCTGCGGGCGGTTCGCCGGGCGCACGTGCCGGAGGAGGGTTGCCCTTGCCCTTCCCTTTGCCAAAATTCAGGCGCATCGGCTGCCACAGACCCGATAGATCGGGATGTCCGTCCGGCGCTTTCGGCGCAGGCGCCTTCAAGTCGAATTCACCACTCTCGGTTCTTGGCCCGTCGGTGCGGTGCTCGGGCCACTGTGCAAGCAGCATGGTCGCGCCTGCAACCAGCGTCATCAAGGCCGCCGGCATCATGGA
>Ga0157378_10000992_pt1 | contig 26009 bp, 21 predicted proteins | sample M65metaG_FD_115309 | JGI IMG/M metagenome (GOLD analysis project Ga0157378, IMG submission 115309) | Miscanthus rhizosphere microbial communities from Kellogg Biological Station, Michigan, USA - M6-5 metaG | ecosystem: Host-associated > Plants > Roots > Rhizosphere > Soil | place: USA: Michigan...
CTACCCAAAACCATGAACTGCCATAGTTGCCCCCCATGGAGTAAATTCAAAGCAATGGCAGCCAATTCCACCGGACCGATATCCTTTGAAGAAGCCCGCCATATTGTGGAAGAGCACGCCTCTCATCTGGGTGCAAACGACACAGAGGAAGTCGATCTGCTCGACTCCCCAGGACGGGTTATAGCGGAATCCATTGCCGCTGATCGTCCCTTTCCGCCCTTCCTTCGGGCTGCACGAGATGGCTATGCTGTCCGCGCCGCAGATTTAGCCCAAGTTCCGGCCAAGCTTCGAGTGATTGGAGAAATAAAAGCGGGAGCAGACTCTGACCTTCAGGTAGGCCCAGGGCAAGCCGTCTCTATCATGACCGGAGCAGCCGCGCCTCCCGGCGCTGATGCGGTTGTGATGGTGGAATACACGACTCTTCGTGGACAGGAAGTCGAGGTTCATCAGACCATCGAGCCAGGAGTAAACATCGTACCAATAGGATCGGAAGCCGCGCTTGGCGAACAACTGTTAGACCCCGGCATGCGCATCGATCCCGCCGCCATTGCGGTTGCGGCTTCAACCGGCAAGTCACGGCTCAGAGTATTCAAGAAGCCCCGTGTTGGCATTCTCGCCACCGGGGACGAGATCGTTTTCATTGCCGCTCGGCCCCGCAGGTATCAGATTCGCAACTCCAACTCCTACTCGTTGGCCGCACAAATTTCCGCTGCGGGAGGCCAACCTGAGCTGCTGCCGGTTGCGCCGGACGAAACCAACCGTCTCCGGGAACTAATTTTGCAGGGATTGCAATCCGACCTGCTTCTCCTCTCGGGCGGCGTCTCCCTGGGAAAGTACGACCTGGTCGAGCAAGTATTGTCAGAACTGGGTGCGCAATTTCTATTCACCAGCGTTGCTATTCAGCCCGGAAAGCCAACCGTCTTTGGCAACATAAAATGTGGTGCGGACACCGCTGTCCAGAGCGGGCACGAGCACAAATACTTTTTCGGCCTACCGGGAAATCCAGTCTCAACCATGGTGACCTTCGACCTTTTCGCCAAACCGATCATCGAAGCGCTCGCTGGCATGCAACCGCGAAAGTTGGTTTTCCTGCGGGCTCAACTGAAAACCGAAATCAAGGTCAAGCCTGGATTAAGGCGGTTCCTCCCCGCCGTCCTCTCCGGCGAATTCGACACTCCCGAAGTTGAGTTGGCCCGCTGGCAGGGCTCAGGCGACATCGCCGCGACAGCCCGAGCCAACTGCTACGCAGTAATCACTCCAGACCGTGACATGATCCAGGCCGGGGAATGGATTCCACTCGTAATGCGCTAGGAATACGCAGAGAAACGATCCTATAAGGACGGCGACCCCCATTCCCCAATGTTCTCCAGGTAACCGGCGAAAAGCAAATATCGTCGACATACTGCTCGATCCTGCTTCCCGCGATGTAAGATTACATTTCCGAGACATGCCAAAACTCTCCCACTACGACCGCGCGGGGCGCGCCACGATGGTGGACGTCTCGACAAAGTCTGTATCGAAGCGAGAAGCCGAGGCCAGCGCCTTTATCGAACTTACGCCCGAGGTATTGCGGGCGCTACCCGCGAATCCTAAAGGCGATCCTCTGGAAGTCGCGCGGCTGGCAGGAATTATGGCCGCCAAGAAAACTTCCGACCTGATCCCAATGTGCCACCCGCTGCCACTTTCCCACGTTGATGTCAGCATTCGGCTGTGCGAAAATGGCGTCGCTATTAGCTCGAGAGTTACTACGACTGCGGTAACTGGCGTGGAAATGGAAGCGTTGGTCGCCGTCAGTGTGGCTGCACTGACGGTTTACGATATGTGCAAGGCACTCGACAAGGGCATTCGCATTCGCGAGATTAAGCTTGAGCGCAAGTCCGGTGGCAAGAGCGGCGACTATGTGCGCCGCCGGAAAAAGATTTAGATCCAATGGCGAATCGCGTCAAAGTATTGCTGGTCGACGACAACCCCATGGTCATGGGGCTGCTGCGAGGGGCGCTTACATCGCTCGCTACCGTCACTACCGCCACTGACGCCACTGATGCCCTGTTGAAAGCCATCGACGACCCACCCGACCTGTTGATAAGCGATTACCGCATGCCGGGTATGGATGGGCGCCAGTTGGTTGAAAAGCTGCGTGGGCGCCCCACCACCGCAGGGATCTCAGCCGTGCTTCTGGCCGCCAAGAGCGACATTTCCGATAAGCTCGCCCAGCAGGACCAGATCGTGGACGATTATGTCGAGAAGCCTTTTTTCCTGAAAGAAGCCACCCGCCGTATTAAGCGCGTGATTGACAAAATTGCCCTGGAGAAAATGGCCAAGACGGCAGCCTCGGATGGTGTACTGCGTGGAAATCTCTCGCAGATGAACGTCATCGACCTCATGCAGTCACTGGAGATGGGCCGCAAGAGCTGCCAACTGGTCTTGACGAACGGCAGCGACCGTTGCGAAGTTTACTTCGTCGAGGGCCAGGTCACCCATGCCGTATACGGCGAATTGAAAGGCGATGCCGCAGTTTTCAAAGTGCTGCGCTGGACTGGTGGCAACTTCCAGTTGAATTTTGAAGGCAAGACCAAGCTGCAAACTACGACGCTGAACACGCAAGGCCTCCTCATGGAAGGATTACGCCTGCTCGACGAGGCGAATCGCGAAGAAGGTGGCGGCACTGAGGAAGAAGAAGATGTCTTCCTCGACACCTGAAACGCTCACCGCTGCCGTCCTTACCGTGAGCGACTCCAGCGCTCGCGGAGAACGCGCCGACCTCTCCGGTCCAGCAGTCGTCGAATGCCTCACGGAACACGGCTTTTCCGTGGTTGTAACCGAGATTATTCCGGACGAACAGCCCCAGATTCAAAATGCCATCGCTCTGCTGACTGCGGAAGTGCGGCTTATCGTAACGACGGGTGGAACCGGGGTCGCGCCGCGGGATGTAACTCCGGAAGCTACTCTTGCGGTCTGTGAGCGCTTGCTCGAAGGTGTCGCGGAGCGAATGCGCGCGGAAGGGGCGAAGAAGACCCCGTTCGCAGCCTTGAGCCGCGGGGTTTGCGGCACGCGGGGGAAGTCGCTCATCCTCAATTTGCCAGGAAGCCCCAAAGGCGCGGTTGAATCGCTGGAAGCAGTGGTCGAGCTGTTGCCGCACGCACTTCAGTTGCTGGCGGGGAAAACCGGCCACAAACAATAATTCGCGGGCGTTCGATCTCGCGAAGGCGGAAAGTCACTATCACGTGTATATCGTATGGGACAGGTTCGGTTCCACACATCGCCGGTTTGAATCTCCAAGTCTTCAGGATTTGTTGACTCACGCTGTCCATCTCATGGCCGGCGCTTTCAAGAAGCTGCACGTTGCTGACCGACCCGTCCGTTTCTCGGTTACGCGAAACGGGGTAAAGGGTCCATTGCGGCTATTTTTTGTAGTTGTCTCCCTTGTGTACATGAGTTTGGTGATAGGACCCAATGGTGATTTCCTGTGAAGAGATGTCTTTGCTAAGCCACTTCCAGGTAATGTGGCCTTGCAGCGGTGTATTTATTTGAGCGGTAAAGTGGGCGTCTAACTGGAAGGGCCGTCCCTCGCAAGAAGCAATATTTACTTTATTTACGATGTTCTTCAACAGAATGTCGTTCGCGGACTCAGCGTGGATCAGCCGAGAAAAAACAACCAGGAACAATAACGTGTATCTAAGCTCCGGTTTTAACATAAGCGGGCCAGACTACAACAACCGGATGGATCGAACAACCAGAGACAGGCCGCAGCCAGAAGGGCTCGAGGCCCACTACAGCGCATATTTTTGGTACTGCTCAAGAATAAAATTATCCGTCATGCCCGCAATATAGTCACACACCACCCTTGCCAGCGGCTCCTGCGTGGCTTTCTCGCGGTAGCTCGAGGGTAAATTCTCTGGCTTCACCATCCAAAAATTGAACATTTCGGTAATCACTCGCTCCGCGTCTTCTTTGTCGGGATCGAGTGCTTTGCTCAAATACAATTCGCGATGCAGAAAGTCTTTGATCTGTCTGCGCTCTCTATCTACGGCCGGGCTGAAAGTAACCAGGCGGCGCGGGCACTTTCGGACGCCCTCCAGACTTCGAACCCCTGTGGCGGAAACTTGCGCCTTTGTATTCCCGATCAGATCCCCGACCAAGTGGTCCAGCAAGCTCTTCAATGCTTCGTTAAATTGCAGCTTCTCGGCCACGTCCGGCCAGGAACGTTCTGCTTCCGCAAATAGTCCCGCGAATACCGGAATTCCGCCGCCCATCTCTTCCCATGTAAGCAGATGCGCTTCGTAGCCGTCGTCGAGGTCGGCGGTGTCATATGCAATCTCATCTGCCAGATCGATCAATTGAGCTTCCAGCGGTGGACGCAGAGCGAGCAGATATTCCGAAAGTTCCGGATATTGGTCGGCGCTGTAGTCACGGGAGTGCTTAACGATTCCTTCGCGAACTTCAAAGGTCAGATTCAGCCCACGAAATGCCGCATAGCGCATCTCGAAATCTTCGACAATTCGAAGAGCGTGCAGGTTGTGGTCAAAGAAGCTGTTGTGTGCGCGCATGGCTGCGTCGAGGGCCCGCTCGCCGGCATGGCCAAAGGGCGGATGGCCGACATCATGCACTAGGGCCAAGGCCTCCACCAGATCGACGTTAAGGTCCAACTGACCGGCAATGGTCCGTGCAATCTGCGCCACTTCGAAAGTGTGAGTCAGCCGGTTACGAAAGTGATCGGAATATCGGCGGGTAAAAACTTGCGTCTTTGCTTCCAACCGCCGGAAGGCACGGGAATGAATTACACGGTCGCGGTCGCGCTGAAATTCGTTGCGGTAGGAATGCTGCGGCTCAGGGTACCGGCGTCCGCGGGTGTCTTCCACCCGCACGGCGTAATCAGCCAGCATGGGGCCAGTTTAGCATCTGCCTTAACAGGAGCCCGCCGAGTAGCCAAATAACCACGCCGAACGCAAGGTTCACAAACTGAAACCATGGTTTTGCTGCGTGTCCTTCGTGGTTCACGCCTTTTGCCCGATCCGCAACCGCATTTCGTTTCCCGGTTGAAATCCCAACCGCTCATATAGCGGACGCCCCTCATGGCTGGCGTGAAGAAAGACATCGGCGAAGCCCTCGTTGCGGCACCACTCGAGAATGGTCTCCATGATTTTGCGGGCGATTCCCCTGCGTCGGTATTCCGGATGGGTGTATACATTCAGGACGGTGGCTCGCCGGCACAGCGGATCGCGAGGATGGCTCAGCCATTTAGTCACAAACACGCCTCCTCCAGCAACCACCTTTCCATCGATCTCCGCCAGCCATCCGCGGAATGAACCGTCTTTTATCGCCTCCGGCAATACCCTGGCGGACGCTTCTGCCATCTCTGCCCTGGACTCCGCATCCCCCACGCCCATGGCCTCGTACATCCCCAAACGATGGTGGAGGATTATCGGAATGTCCTCCATCTGTGCCTGACGAACTAGAATCTCGTTCCCGTTCATGGCCGAAGTCTAGCATCACGTATTTCCTGATCCCGAACCAAGCTGACTATGTCTCAAAAAGTCAATTTCCACAGTGCCGATTCAGGTTTGCGGAGTACAATGCAGTTTGGTTACCCGATTGCAACTCCAACCGAGATAACATTTCCCGAGGAAAGGATTTACGAACAATGTGGAAACCCACAAACCAACCTGCAACCCCCTCTGCGCGGCCCAATGAACCGGAAAGGACTCCAGTTTCCACCCCACCTGTTACTTCCGCCAGTGAGCCCGTGGCAGCCGCTGCACGGCCTGTGGTTGCAAGCGCGACCGCCGATCAGGCAACGATTGGCAAGTCATTGGTTATTAAGGGTGAGGTCACTGGATCGGAGTCCCTTTACATTGACGGCCGGGTGGAAGGCTCAATCAATTTGGCCGGAAATCGGGTCACTGTGGGACGCAATGGTGTAGTTTCTGCCAACATCAATGCTCGTGAGATTGTGGTGCTGGGCAAGGTTCGCGGCAATCTGACCGCCAGCGACCGCGTCGATATTCGCAGCGACGGCTCGCTCACTGGGGACGTGGTCGCGGCAAGAATCTCAATTGAAGACGGTGCCTTCTTCAAAGGTGGGATCGATATTCGCAAAGCGGGACAGAAGCCCAATGGCGAAGAGGCCAAAGCGGCCACACCCGCTTCCGCCGACACCGCTACCGCAGCTCGGGCGTAGCGATCGTTTTACTTAGACCTCCGGAAATAGAATGGCGCGCTTCTGGTACGAGAAGCGCGCCATTTTTCTTGCTTCGGCCAGCGGTTTGCCGCCTAGAAGATAAACTTCATTCCAAACTGCATGATCCTCGGATTGTGCGCCGAACTTACCGGTAGGAACCCATCGCCGGAAAGACAGTGATTGTTGCTGTCCAGCTTGGAGCAAGTTCCTCCCGGACCCCGAACTCGGTGTGATTGAACACGTTGAACGCCTCTGCCCGGAATTGGAAGCCGACATTTTCGGTTATGACGAAATGCTTGAACAGAGCCATATCGAAGTTGGTGCGGCTGGGGTTGGTAAGGACCTTCCGTCGAAGAGTCCCAAAGGTCAGTCCGCGGGGCGCGGCGATGGCAGCCGGGTTATACTCCGTAGGCCCGAAATCTCCCGAGGGGCCGCTGGAGAAACTGTAGGGATCGCCCACCACGTCGACGTAAGATGCAAGGTTGGTAAGTCCGTTGGCTACCCCCGCGTTATCCGACGGTACGGAGCCAGCGCCTCCGTTGTCGACATTGAAGGGGACTCCGCTCTGGATGGTGGTGATGCCGGACCACTGCCATCCTCCCAGAATTTTGCCTTTTTAAGTCTTTGCCCCTGAAGAATGACAAATCATCAACGTCATTAGAAATGCTTCACAAAGCAGATGGGCTTGCACCCCAGGTTGCGGGAATTCGCCTGAACATCGGACTCGTACATTACCGTCAGGAGGGTTATCCGGCGGCAATCCCTGCATTCGAGTTTGTGGTGCGTGAAGTTCCCGGTTTCTCAGCAAGCCCGATATTTATTAGGGCTATGCTATTTCTTCACGGAGCGTTATCCGGAGGCGGCAGCTACACTGGAACCGCGCGTGGGAGCAACAATCCGGGCAGTTAAACTATCTTCATGTTTTGGGAATCGCGGCACAGAAAGCAAAACGGACCGATCTCGAAAGAACTGCTCTCGGGCGGCTAGTGGAGGTGGGAGAAAATTCGGCTGAGCTACATCGGCTGATCGGCAAAGTTCACCTCAACCGCGAGGAATACGAGGAAGCGATTACGGAACTCCAGCAGGCGGCGAAGACGGACGCTAAACTGCCGTTCGTCCACTTTAACCCCGGGCTTGCGTATTTGAAAAAGCAGGATCTAGAGGCGGCAAAATCTGAATTCCTGAAAGATGGGCCATCGAATCCGACCTGGCCGATAACTATGACCAACTAGGTCTTATTGCCTACCTGCAGCAACAAGACGCACAAGCTAAGGAACATTTGAAACATGCGTTACAACTGAACAATCGCCTTACCAGTGCTCATTTTGAGTTGGCGCGCGTCTATCAGCGTGACGGAAATTCGCGGAGGCGCTTTCGGAAGCCGACGCTGCCTTGAAATTCAGCCCTAAAAACCAGCCGCTCCACGATCTTCGCGGACAAATTCTAAAGCGCCTGGGTCGCACCGAGGAGGCTCAGGCTGAAATGAAGGCTGCGAGCGAACTATACGAACAATCGCTGACTAGACGCCAAAAAGAATTTGCGAGTGGCCCGCTTCCCAACCCGGAGGTCAACCGCGAGCCGCGGTAGTTCATTGCAATGGAATCACACCTGGAGTAACGTTCCACCCGTCCATCATCAGATTCGGCTTCCCTCCCGCTTCGGTTGAACTATACTTGGCCACCACTTCCCGCTTTTCTCCCGGCAATAGCGAAACATAATTATCGTCCCAGAAAATCGGAGCGATGTCCTCTCCGCTCTTGGGGTCGACTGCGCGAACATGCACCATAAAAGCCAGGCTGGAACTGGGATTCTGCAACGAAACCTGAATCACCTCATCATTGGCCTCATGCAAGGCCCGAGCCCTAGCGGTAACTTTTACTTCCTGTAGCGAGTTAAGACCGGTCAGATCAGCATACGCACTCTGTGGGGTGTACACGGTGTCGAGCTTCTTGGCCCAGTCGAGGACATCAGGCTTGGTGGAAAGCCAATAGAAATTCTCGCTCGCGAGTTTACCCGCAGTGTTCCATAATTCCAGCTTCAGAAAATAAGTTGAAGTGATTCCGTCCACAGTGGGCAACGATAGCGCTCGGGTACTGCTGTCAGCTGGAGCGTCGAGTGTAGCTTCCCGCGAAGCGCGCTCTTGCGCGCTGATATCGAAGATCCGCGCCTTAACGGTAAGCCCGGTCACGACCCAGTTTTGTCCGTTTACTACGGCCACCGAATTGTCATCGTAGGAGTACTGCACGTGCAGGGGCTCGCAGGCTTTTCTGGTCCCGAAATAACCTCCCGCCGGAACCAGATAGTAGTCATACAAATGCCAAATCAAGGAAGGCCAGGCATTATTCAGCATCCATTGAATCACGCCAGTGGAAACATACTTGTTCCTTCCGTAGGCCTCAAACATCGCCCGTTGCGCCTCATAATTCGCTGCCTGCGACTTCCGTAGAAAATCATTCAGGTCGGCGGACTTTCCATAGCGTTGATCAAGTCCATTGGTGAACTTGTCGATGTTAGTGAATCGCTCACCGCCGGAGTGGTAGGCCCAGAAGTCATCCATCGGCCACAAGTGGTCGGCAGGCAAAAAGCGCTTCAAACTTTCCAACGGTGGAATCACTGGCCCTGGACTAGTCTCCGTGTTGAACCCATAGGCTCCGCCAGCCTGGGTATCAGTCAACCAATAGTTGGGAGGAACGAAATCATACGGCCCCGTCATCTTCACGCCCGAGGCGCCGGTCAGGGTAGTTGGCGTTTCCGATGCTGATGAAACGGATGGGTTGGGCCACTGCTTATCCTTCAAAATCTGCAAATACATAGTCTCCACATTCGCCGGTGGAGGACCATCACTTCCGTAGAGCCAGACAAAAACGCTGGGGTGATTGCGTAAGCGCGTGATCTGGTCTTCCAGCGATGCAGCGGCAATCTTCATGTGCTCCGGCCTCCAGCTGTCCCACTGCTCCCACATATCGCAGCACGTCCATCCCGGCATGATCAGAATTCCAGCGCGGTCCGCCATGTTGAAGAATTCGTCGCGCTCCATTCTTCCTTCCAGGCGAATCGCATTTAAGTTCATATGATGAACATAGTCAATCGCCGCTTGCGCCTCACGGGGCGACCAGCGCAGCAACATGTCGGGTGCCCATGCCGCGCCACGGATTAGAACCTTCCGTCCATTTATAGAAAATAGTCGACCACCCTTTTCGGTGAGTTGCGACGTAACTTCCCGAACACCAAAATGCACTTCGGCAGAATCTGATACCGCACCGTCAATGGCAACGCTGAACTTCGCTAGGTACAACTCCGGCCTTCCCATCTGGTAGGGCCACCACAAATGCGGATGCGCCATTTTGAGTTGCGTGTATTTCTCAGGAGCAAAACTAACTGTCTTCGATTCCTCGGGTGCCAATTCAACTTTCTGGCTCACGCGTACATCGTCGACCCCGGCGCTAACCGTCGCCGTCACCGGATGATCTGCAGCATTACGCACCTCCGCACTGAGTGTCAGCCCGGCGATCTTATATTCGGAATCAAGCTTGGAGGTAACGGAAGGATGCTCCAGCGAAACCGCATTGCTGCTGGTCAGATAGACATCCTTCCAGAGTCCCATATCTTTATCCGCGGGCGTGGGATTCCAGTCCACCCAGGTGATCGCGAGATCATTTTTTTGCGCCGCGAATACTTCAACGGCCAAGGCATTTGTACCTTTCGGATGCAGTCGCTTGCTGACGTCAAAGGCGAAGGCTCGGAAAGTTCCCGCAACATCCTGTGCATCACCGATCTTCTCGCCATTCAGCCAGACATTCGCGCGATAGTTCAGGGCATCGAAATGCAGAAGCATCAACTTCTTACGCAGTTCCGCGGGCACAGTGAACTCGGTGCGAAACCACCACGAGCAACGAAAGGGACTGTCCTCTGGCATCTCCTGATTCGCAAAAAAATCTGTAGTCGGATAATTCATCCCTGGAAATGACTTTAGGTTCTTCCCGAAATAGGGATCCGGATAAGTCTTGTCGGCCACTAGGGCCGCTACCACGGTGGTCGGCACTTCGGCGCGATGCCAGTCGGCGGTCGCGAATCCGGGAGAAGAAATCTTGTCCCCCGTCGACTTAACCTGGCACGAAGATTGAAGCGCCCAACCCCGATGAAGTTGCAACATCGGCTGGGTTGAGGAGCTCGACACCGCGAAGCAAGTCGCCCCCAGCAGCGAAAGTACGGCGCCAACACCGATACGCATCATCAAAGCAATAACGCGGAACTCGCGGTTGCTCATCCTGCCTCCAAGTTGGTACTAAATCGATTCAATAGACCGGAACCACGGCGGCAAATGGTAAACACCAAGAACGCTTGTACTCTACTTAAGCCTTGACGCACTTACAAGTTCTTGGCGGTGTCCGTCTCGCGGCTCCCGCTTAAATGCTGTGCCCTGTGCCTAGGAAACGTTCGAAGACGTCATTCGAAAGCAATCTTCCACGCGAAGTCAGGCGGATTACGCCGCTTGCTTGCTCCACTAAGCCCTCTCCCACAAGCTCCGCAATCACTGGGGCGAATGCAAGCAGCGAGTTTGGTCCGAAAAATTCCTGAACTTGTGCGAGGTCAACACCGCGGTTGAGCCGCAATCCCAAAAAGAAAGTCTCTTCCAACGCGGCCTCGGCGGAAACGGGGGTCTGGCTCAAGTTCTCACCTCTTAGAAATGCATCCAAAGAATCTGGTGTCGAAAAACGGACTCCTCCAGAGGCCGCCGCATTCTTTGGTCCGGTGGCGCACAACATCGAATGGGCATCGACACCAAATCCCATGTAAGGCCGGCGCGCCCAATACTTCAAGTTGTGCGTCGATTCAAGACCGGAGCGCGAGAAATTCGAAATCTCATATTGGGCAATTCCCGAAGCATTCAATTTTTCACAGGCCTCAAGATAAAGATCGGCAGTCAGATCATCGTCGGGCACGAAGTGAGCGTGGTATTTGGTGCCCCCGGCGAGAACTTCGCGCCCAAGGCGCGAATCTTCATCAACCTCGAGCATGTAAACGCTGACGTGAGGGGCGCCAGAAGCAATCGCTTGCCGCACCGAAAAATCCCAACTTTTATGGGTCTGATGCGGTAGCCCCGCGATCAGGTCCACATTGATGTTGGAAATACCGGCGCCGCGCAACCGAGAAATATCTTCTCGCACGGTCGCGGCTTTGTGTATGCGACCGACCGAGACTGCTTCCTGATCAACAAAAGACTGAACTCCGAGGCTCACCCGATTCACTCCACAATGCTGCAAAGCCTGCAAAATATCGGATGTCAGCGTTCCCGGAGCGCATTCCACCGTAATCTCGACTCCGGGCCGCAAATGGAAATTTTTCTCTATCGCAGTAAACAATGCCTCCAATTGCCCACTTTCGAGTACAGTAGGTGTGCCTCCGCCGAGGAAAACAGAGTCCGCGGCAGGTTCGAACTGCCCGCCTACGACTGCAGCGGTTTGACGGGCGTGGTTAAGGTCGGAACAGACTCGCTCGACGTAACGCTGGAAGACTACCTTGGAGAAAACGTCCGAGGCGAAATTGCAGTAGCTGCATTTAGTTCGACAGAATGGCACCGAGATGTAGAGGCCGAGGGGCATCCGTAGTGATTATTGCACCCCGTCGAACCGCGCATTGCGGCCCGGCATCTCAATAGCACGACGATTTGCAGCAAAGAACCACTAAATCAGGAAAGGCATAGGCGCGGCAATCTGCGCCACAAAAACTGAATGCTTCCTCGCGTGGTGATTACTGGCATGGGTGTGGTGAGTCCGAATGGGATGGGCAAAGAGGCATTCTGCCTGGCCATTTTGGCCGGCAAGAGCGGGGTGAAGCGCATATCAAGGTTCGATCCTTCCGACCTTCCTGTGCACATCGCGGGAGAAATTCCAGAATTTAACGAACTCTCCTGGGTTGATGCCAAGGAGCGAAAGCACGTTTCGCGAGTGGTGCCGCTCGCACTGGCCGCCTCGACTGAAGCCCTGAAAGACTCTGGGATTGAACATGTGGGCATGTCGATGGAGGAGAAGCGTGAAATTGGCGTCATTATCGGCACCGGGGGGGGCGCACAGGAATTTTCCGAAGAGCAATACAAACTCTGGCATACCGGGCACGTCAAGCAGGTGAGTTTATTCTGTATCCCCAGCGGCACCATGGGAACGCTACCCAGCGAAATCAGCATGCGCTTCGGCTTTCGCGGCTACAGCCACGTCGTGACCGCCGGGTGCACGTCGTCGACCGACGCCATTGGTTATGCTTACCAGCATATTCAAGCCGGAGTGCAGCCCATGTTTCTGGTGGGGGGCGTCGATTCTCCCATCACTCCGGGAATCATCAAGGGCTACACTCTGCTGCGCGCGCTGACGCAGTCTTGGAACGATCAGCCGGAGCGGGCGTCCCGTCCATTTTCGGCGGACCGCGACGGGTTCGTCGTGGCTGAAGGATCGTGGATGTTTGTGCTCGAAGAGTACGAGCACGCCAGAGCCCGCAATGCTCATATCTACGCGGAGATTGTCGGATATGGCTCGACTTGCGAGGCATTCCATCGCGTGCGAATGAGTGATTCACCTGAGGAGCCGGCCCGCGCTATAAGCATTGCCCTTGAGGAAGCAGGCATCACTCCGGAAGAGGTTCACTATGTGAATCTGCACGGAACCTCGACCGAAATGAATGACCGGGTTGAAACCCGGGCACTAAAGCTGGCCCTGGGGGAACGCGCGGCGAAGATTCCAATGTCAGGGCTGAAGTCGCAGATCGGCCACGCCCAGGGCGCTTGTGGTTCAGCCAGCATAGCGGCAACGCTGGTCGCGATGGAGCACGGAAAGATTCCGCCGACAATCAATTTGGACGCTGCTGATCCGGAATGCGATTTGGACTATGTCCCTGACTTTGGCCGACGCGCACAAATAGAACACGCCATCTGCAACTGCGTGGGCTTCGGCTCGAAGAATTCGGCGGTGGTGCTAAGGAAGATTGCTTAATCTCTCGTCAACCTCGAGGCATCTTTTCTAAAAACTAGTATCGTCACCCGGAGGAGACGATCGACCCCAACAGCCGCGCCGGGGATTTCTAGCGTTGCTCGGATGACAATCAATCGATTGTGGGGACAAAAGGGACGGCCGTACTCAGGCCAACACCCGCGCGGCAATTGAATTCTTTCCCTCTTGCTTCACGGAATACATCATCGCATCGGCCAGGCTCATCATCTCGTCCACCGACTCCGGGGAATTCAGGAAGCTGATCAGCCCAATGCTGAACGTCACCGGCCAGTTTTCGCGTTGCATTGCGTTGAGCAAAAGCCCGCGTAGCTTTTCGGTTACCAGCATTCCAGCGTCCTGATCTGTCTCGGCAAGAAGGATTACGAACTCATCTCCCCCCAGGCGGGCCACGGTATCGCTTCCTCGAATGTTAATACGAAGAGTTGCAGCTACCTCCACTAACAAGCGATCGCCCGTTTTGTGCCCAAAGGTGTCGTTGACCACTTTAAAATTATCGAGATCAATGTAAACCAGCGTCAATGGCCGGTGGTAACGTCGGGCGCGAATGACTTCTGTGGCCGCCGCCTCATAAAACGCACGCCGATTGGCAATTTGCGTCAGAAAGTCCAGGCGCGCTTCGTCTTTTTCGCGTTCCAAGGCCTGTTGCAGCAGAATCTGACTCTCGCGGATGGCCGCCTCAGAGGCTTTGCGTTCCGTAATATCTTCCGCGATCCCAATGCAGCCGTTCACCTTGTCTTCCGCGTCACGCAATGCAGTGGTGCTCAAGTCTACAGGAAACCGGCTTCCGTCCTTACGGATGTAGGTCCACTCCGCCCGGTCGGCCAAACCAAACGTACCCGATTGAGTGGTAAATGCTTCGACGCCCTGGGTGACGGGAATTCCCATCTCATTGGACAGCTCCTCGGCGCGCTGCGTGATCTCTTCAGGATCGTGAATGGTGGAAGGAGTCATCTTCCCGATCACTTCATCGGCCCGGTATTGCAGCATTCGCTCAGCCGCCGGATTAAACGTGGTAATTACTCCATCGGCGCGGCATGAGATGATGGCAACGTTCGCACTACTCAGAATCGCCTGTTGCAGTTCGGTCATGACACGCAACTGCTCTTCGTGCCGCCTGCGTTCCGTTACGTCACGGAACGAAATCACCGCCCCGATTATTTCCTCGCCCGCGCGCACTGGGACGCCGGCATATTCCACCGTAATGAACTATCCATCCTTGCGCCTAAACCAATCATCGCGGTCCGGAGGCAGGAAATAGGAAACACCCGAGCGCATTACTTCAGAAAATGGACACTTGTCAGCCGGCCGATATTCGCCGCCCGGGCTGTGAGCATGGATGAGATTGTGCATACCTACCCCTTCCATCTCACGCAGGCTATATCCAAGCAGTTGTTCGCCGGCGGGGTTAAGGTAAAGAAGCTTGCCGCTTCTATCGACCTGATAGACTCCGTCGCTCATGGTGGAGAGGATGGCATCCAGGCGCGCATGGGCCCTCTGCATTTCGCGCGCGGAGCGAAAACGGTTGGTCGCATCGCGATAGAAAAATACGAACACCAGTACGAGCAGGACAAACTGGATTCCAATTCCCCCTGCCAAGAGGCGATTGCTACTGCTCGCGGTGGTCTGATAGTCGCGTTGTAATTGGTCCAGTTTATGGTTCTGCTCGGTGAGAAGAGTCGAGATCAAGGATCGAATGGATCCCATCTCCCGTTGTCCGGTGCCTTCCAGCACCATTTTTCGTGCACTTGAGGTATCGTCGTTTTGGCAAAGACCTATGGTCTGGCGCAGTTCTGAAAGTTTGGCGTGTATGTGGCGTTGCAGGGGGAGAAAATTGGCTTGCAGCAGGCGATCGCCCTTCTGAAACCCTTCCAGCCCATACAGTTCTGACTCGATCAGGGCCGTGGCTTGGCGATAGGGCGTCAGATAGGCCTGGTCTCCGGTTAGCAGGTAGCCTCGCTGCCCTGTTTCGGCGTCCTCTATCGTGGCAAGCAAGGCCTGCAAGGCAATTATTTCGCTTCTGGTTCTCCCCACCTCGGCTCGGACATCCTGCGTCCGGCGGGATGAGCGGTGCAGAATCACGCCACCCGCACCCAATACAAGGGCCGCCAGGAGGAAGCTGAGAACGATCCGCAGTCGGAGGGAGGTGAGAACTTCCATTGTTTTGACGAGCTGCTGTGTCAATCCACAGCAGAACAACTAGGGACAGGTTTATCTCCTTTGCTTATAAGTAATTATGTTGTTTTTCCGGACAGGGAAAACATTACATTGGTCCGCAGTCGGGACACGTACAAGCGACAGATAAATTGCAGGCAACCCGGGCGCTCGCAATTCGAGTGACAGGGCGCCGGGACTGTGGCTTAGCGCTGTCCGTTGTGGCAAGGTTTCTGTCCATCGATTTTGAGGTAACCTTGAAGTAGTCCATGGCCTCTCAGCACGAAGAAGAAGTACTAGGAAAAGCCTATGACAGTCGCTTGATGCGGCGGATCATGACTTACCTGCGCCCCTACACCTGGCAGGTGGTGATCGCATTGGTGGCTATCGTTCTGAAAGCTGGCGCCGATGTCTTGGGCCCCTACTTGACTAAGGTGGCAGTTGACCGTTACCTGGTCAAGGCTGCCGGAACTCATTCCTTCTTCGATTCGATCCTCAGTAACAAGCCCCTGACCGGGATTGGCGAGATTGCGGCAATTTACGTGCTTCTTTTGGGGCTGAGTTTTCTGTTCGATTTTCTGCAAACCTACTTCATGCAGTGGACCGGCCAGATGGCGATGTTCGACCTGCGCAAGGAACTCTTCCGCCACCTGCAGCGCATGCACATTGGGTTCTACGACAAGAACCCCGTTGGGCGCCTGGTTACACGTATTACCAGCGACGTCGATGCGCTCAATGAAATGTTCACTTCCGGAGTTGTTTCGATCTTCGAAGACATCTTCGTCCTCGCCGGCATCGTGGGGATTATGTTGCACATGGACTGGAAGCTGGCATTGATCACATTCGCCGTGCTGCCTTTGATCGGAATCGCCACCAAAATTTTCCGCGACAATGTACGTGCCTCCTACCGCCGGATTCGCGTAGCGATCGCCCGCATCAATGCATACCTGCAGGAGCACGTCAGCGGCATGGTGGTACTGCAGCTTTTCAATCGCGAGCAACGCGCCTTCGAAGAGTTTTCTAAAGTGAACGAAGTCCACATGGAGGCCTTCAAGGACGCCATCTGGGCCCATGCCGTCTATTATCCGATTGTCGAAATTCTTTCTGCGATCGCCATCGCTTGTGTGATCTGGTTTGGCGGTCACGATGTGATCGCAAGAACCGCGACTCTAGGTGTGTTAGTAGCATTCATCCAGTACGCGCAGCGTTTTTTTCGGCCAATTCAGGACCTTAGCGAGAAGTACAACATCCTGCAATCGGCCATGGCGGCAAGCGAGCGGATTTTCAAGATGCTGGATGCTCCGGTGGAAATCACTTCTCCGGCGGTGTCAAAAGAACCGCAAGGTCCTGGCAGGATCGAATTCGACCACGTCTGGTTCACCTATGGGCCGACAAATGACCATGTCAGGACGGACGCCCTCGCCGGTTCGGCCGGGGCGTCGCCCGCCTCGACACCGAGAGAGCCTGAGCCCGACTGGATTCTCCGTGACCTCAGCTTCACCATCGAACCCGGAGAAACGGTTGCCATCGTCGGCCACACCGGGGCGGGAAAGACCACCATCATTTCCTTGCTGATGCGCTTCTACGACGTGCAGAAGGGAGCAATCAAGATTGACGGCGTCGACACTAAGGAGATGGATCTCACCGCCCTGCGCCGCCGCTTTGGCGTGGTTCTCCAGGACCCATTTCTTTTCACGGGGACAGTCGAGAGCAACATTCGTTTGGGGACTGAGTGGATTGGTCAGGACGAGGTGGAAAAAGCGGCAGAGGAGGTAAACCTCGCCGATTTCATCCGTACCCTGCCCAACGGGTTCAAAGAGGAAGTCCGCGAACGCGGCTCAACCCTGTCGACAGGACAGAAGCAGCTAATCTCTTTTGCCCGCGCCCTGGCGCATGCCCCCAAAATTCTAGTGCTCGATGAAGCCACTTCCAGTGTCGATACTGAAACCGAGTTCCGGGTTCGCGATGCTTTGCAGAGAATGGTCGAAGGGCGAACCTCAGTAATCATCGCCCATCGTCTCTCCACGATTCAGCGCGCCAACAAGATCATCGTCATGCACAAGGGCCAGTTGCGTGAAATCGGATCGCACCAGGAATTACTGGCCAAACGCGGAATCTACTACAAGCTTTACCAGCTGCAATACAAAGACCAGGAAATCCCCGCAGAAACGGAAGTTACCACCGGCGGAGACGACTAGGTTCTTGAAAGCGGAGCATGCCCGATTCTCCCTGGATAAAGGCTATTCCCTAGCAGCACCTCCGCGAGATTTCTTTTTGGGTTTTTTTGCACCAAAGACGCGGGAGAAAATCTTATCGATATTTCGCAACTGCCGCTGCAGATCAAAGGCTAATTCGATCTGCTTGCGCGGCACGCGGCCGGTAACTTCCTGGTCGGCCAGGATCAGTTCACGAAAATTTAGCCCTTCCTTCCAAGCCCGCATGGCGTGAGCTTGCACCAGGCGGTAGGCATCCTCACGAGATACTCCGTGTTCGACCAAATCCAGGAGAAGCTGCCCGCTGAACACTAAGCCACCGGTACTTTCCAGGTTGGCCTTCATCCGCGCGGGATAGACGAACATTGTGTCGATAAGGTTGGTTGTCTTGTTTAAGAGATAGTTCACCAGCGTAGTAGAGTCGGGAATAATTACCCGCTCAGCCGAGGAGTGGGAGATATCGCGCTCATGCCATAAGGCAACATTCTCAAATCCCGCCTGCGCATTCGCCCGGACAACTCGGGACAACCCGCTGATTTGCTCACAGGTCACAGGATTTCGCTTGTGCGGCATGGCGGAGGATCCCTTCTGCTTCTCGCTGAAAAACTCCTCCGCTTCCCGTACTTCGGTGCGCTGCAGGTGGCGAATTTCCGTAGCGATGTTGTCCAGAGTGCAGGCAATCACCGCTAATGTTGCCAGGTAGTGAGCGTGGCGGTCGCGTTGGATAACCTGCGACGTCACAGGGGCCGCTCTCAACCCCAGACGAGCACAGATCTTTTCTTCCAACTCCAGGCTGAGGTGAGCCAGGGTTCCGACGGCTCCGGAGAGTTTGCCGACCCGCATGTCTTCGATGGCAGCGTCCAGGCGCACGATATCGCGTTGAACCTCCGAATACCAGTTGGCAAGTTTGAATCCGAAGGTAATGGGCTCCGCGTGAACGCCATGGGTGCGGCCTACCATGGGTGTGTCTTTGAATTCCCAAGCTCGGCGTTCGAGAACTTCCGCTAGCCGCAGCAAATCTTCTGCAATGATCTTCGAGGCCTGGCCAATCAACAGAGCCTGCGCGGTGTCGACCACGTCGTTCGAAGTCAATCCATAATGAAACCAGCGTGATTCGAGACCGACGAACTCCGCGACGGCAGTCGTGAAGGCAATGACGTCGTGACGCACTTCCGCTTCGATCTCATGGATGCGTTCGACTTTGAAATTCGCACGCTCGCGGATAGCCTTCGCTGCGGATTTGGGAACTATGCCGGCTTCCGCCAGCGTTTCGGTTGCGGCGACCTCTACTGCGAGCCATGTGCGAAAGCGGTTTTCGTCGCTCCAGATGCGGCCCATCTCGGGCCGGCTATAGCGTGGGATCAAAGGCTTCGTACCTCGCGTTTCATCGTGGGTTGAGAACTATGGATTCTAAATGGTGAAGCGGGACGGGGGAAAGCTGGCCGGGAACCAGCTTCGGCTGCCGAAACGTGCGCGTCGCATTTCAATGTGCAAATATAGGGGGCGATATGGCGATTCGAAATGTTCTACAGCTAGGAGACCCAGGCTTACGCGCGGTCGCAGAACCAGTAGCCGACCCGACGGCCCCCCAGATCGCGGCATTGATTCACGACCTTTCGGACACCCTAGCGCACTGGCGAGAAACAACCGGTTATGGGCGGGCAATCGCGGCGCCACAGATCGGTGCGGGGTTGCGCGTGGTGTTCCTGCAACTTCCGGACGCCGAGCCCTGGCCGATGGTTAATCCCGTCATCGTCGAACGCAGCCCCGAGAAGATGGTGGTGTGGGATTGCTGTCTTAGCTTTCTTTCGATCTTCATGCAGGTAGAGCGGCATTGCGAGGTGACGATCCGTTATCAGAACCTTGCCGGAAAGTCCCACGAGCTGCGGGCTGGAGCGGAGCGAGATTTGTCCGAACTGCTGCAGCACGAGATCGATCACCTGGATGGAATTCTGGCAGTGGATCGGCTTACCAATATTCGGACCTTGTGCACCCGTGAAGAGTTCGAAAAGAGATACCGACAGGATAGTCCGTATGACGTCCAACGCAGCGGTTAGCGGGCTATGGTCCCGACCGTTCGACCGTGGATATGTCGTGATACGATATAAATATGGGGGGAATGCTCAGTCTGTCCGATTATCGTTCGCTGGCAGAATTGCGCTACCAGATACGGCGGTATCTCAAGTTCAGCGAGAATGTCGCGTATCGGGCCCGGATGGAGCCCCGCCAGCATCAACTGCTCCTCACCATTAAAGGGCTCCCCTCGGGGCAACGGCCTGTGATAGGAGAACTGGCCGAGCGCATGCAGATCCAGCATCACAGCACTGTCGAACTAGTAAACCGGCTGGAGTCGGGTGGTTTTGTGCGCCGCCACCGCAGTGATAAAGATCGCCGTGAAGTTTTCGTGGCTTTGACTTCCAAGGGAGAAAGAGTCCTGCGGCAGCTGTCGCTCGATCACAGCACCGAGCTTCGCACCCAGGGTCCGATTCTGGTGATCGCACTGAAACACGCTATGCGGACCGCCGCCAAGACAGGAAAGAACAAATAATGACTCACCTCGCTTCATCTTCACCGGAGCCAGCAATACCGGCTAGTTTTCGCATGGTCCTAGTTTCATTTCTCTCAGCCGGTATCGGCTTGATTGCGGGACTAGTCGCCTTCGCACTGTACAAACTGATCGGGCTGTTTGCTAACCTGTGCTTTTACCATCGCTGGTCGACGGATTTCGTCAGCGTGCGATTCCACACTCTCGGTCTGTGGGTCATCGTGGTTCCGGTGGTGGGCGGAATTATCGTCGGCTTCATGGCGAAGTACGGAAGCTCCAAGATTAAAGGCCATGGCATCCCGGAGGCCATGGAAGCTGTTCTGTTCAATCGCAGCCGGATCCAACCGCGAGTTGCGATTCTCAAGCCGATTTCCGCAGCCATCGCGATCGGCACCGGGGGGCCGTTCGGAGCAGAAGGTCCGATCATTCAGACCGGAGGCGCAGTCGGCTCTTTGGTTGGACAGCTCTTTCACACCACGGGATCAGAAAGGAAAGTCTTGCTGGCCTGTGGCGCCGCAGCGGGAATGTCGGCCACATTCAACACCCCGATTGCCGGGGTGATACTGGCGATCGAGTTGTTGTTGTTTGAATTTAAGTCGCGGTCATTCATTCCGCTCGTCATCGCCAGCACCATTGCTACCGCAGTTCACATGCAACTGATGGGTTCGGGACCGATGTTCACGGTGAAAGAGATGGCATTCGGTATCCCAGGTACACTTCCCTACTACTTGGTTCTGGGATTGCTTTGCGGGTTGGCAGCTGTCGGTTTCAGCCGGCTCTTGTATTGGACCGAAGACCAGTTTGAGAGATTGCCCCTCGATGAGCTGTGGTGGCCGGCGATTGGGGCACTCGGACTGGGGATGATCGGTTATTTTGTTCCCCGGGTTCTCGGCGTCGGCTACGACACCATCAGCGATATTCTGAATGGATCGCTCGTGCTTAAAGTCTTGCTTGTGGTGATGGTGGCGAAGGCCGCCGCATTGGTAATTTCGCTCGGATCCGGCACGTCAGGCGGACTGCTGGCTCCCATGTTCATGTCGAGTGCAGCTATGGGTGGAACATTTGCCACGGGCATCAACTGGATCTTTCCCTCTGCCCACCTGTCTCCCGGAGCATTCGCCTTGGTCGCCATGGGTGCGGTGTTTGGCGCAGCATCGCGGGCAACGTTCGCCTTTATCATTTTCGCCTTCGAGATCACCCGCGACTACAACTCAGTGCTGCCGCTGATGCTGGTCAGCGTGATTGCGACTGGGGTGGCCGTGCTGCTGGAGCCCAAGGCTTCGATCATGACTGAAAAACTGCGCCGCCGCGGCCTGCGCATTCACCAGGAGTATGAGACCGATGTTCTGCAGCAGGTTTACGTTTCGGAGACCATGGACAAAGATGCTCCGGTAGTCCCGGCGGAAGCGACTGTCAGTGAGCTCTCGGATCGCATTGCGCGCAATGATCCTGCAGTATCGCGGCATCAGGGACTCTTCATCGTCGACAAGGAAGGTAAGCTTGCCGGAGTGGTTACACGTGGCGATGTGCTACGCGCTCTAGCAAACGATCCGTCGGGATCTCTAAGTGTGCTTGAGGCCGGCAGCCGCAAAGTGGTGGTGACGTATCCCGACGAGGTTCTGCATGACGCCTCGGCGAAGATGTTGCGCCATAACGTGGGAAGGCTAGCAGTCGTGGACCGTCAGGATAATCGTCGAATTGTCGGCTACATTGGTCGGCCGGGCGTCATGGCGGCACGACTACGACGACTCCATGAAGAAGGGGTACGTGAACGGGGCTGGATTGCCGGCTTGTCACGGAGCTAGAAACCAGTTGTGAGTTTTTGGTTGTTAGTTCGCTGGTACTGCCGTCTTGAGCTTCTTTTTGGCGGAGACGATGAGCGGACGAAGAGCATCTACCGATACTCCTAACGTACCGCCGGAAAAGCCATCGATGTAGGCGGAGTTGATTCCGATTACTTGGCCATGGGCGTTAAACACCGGGCCTCCACTGCCGCCATGGGCGGTAGGCGCGTCGTATACCAGCTTGTCTCCGACCACATCGCCCAGATGGCCGCAGGTTGCAGAAGGGCGAATCAAGGAGAGTGCTGCCAGTTCATTGGCTGAGCCCTGGTCGTCGCGGCGAAACGCCAGTCTCTCGTAGACTGCAGGCGGCGATTTAGCCACCATGCCGAGCACTCCCATGGGGTAGCCGACCACGGTCACCAGTTCTCCGGGAGTGGACACCTGCTCGGCTAAAGGCAAGGGACGAAACTTCTTGCCGCCCGGATCTTCAATCTTCAAAACCGCCAGATCACCCTGGGCAGAAACCACCAGAGGAGTAACATCCACCGGCGACGGCCGGCCAGGAAAGAAGACTAATAGCTTTTCGAGTACCGGCGTTGCTCCTTGATTGATCAAGGCCGCTGCTTCAGTATCGCCGTACCAGGGCTGCGCCACGTGCCGGTTGGTCGCCAGCAATCCATCGGATACTACGAATCCCGTGCCTGAGATACGCGCCCGCAGCGCCGGGGTACGCCCCGGGAAGCCCACCTGGTAGACGCCGAACACGTAGCAGATTGAGTCACGATAGCGGTTCAGGACCAGCGTAGGCATCGATTGGGCCTGCTGTAGCTCCTGCACCTGCTCCGTGAGCTGGGACACCTCCGCCTGCAGGCTTGCCGTCTCCGGCGGGGCATAGTAATGCGCCATAAATCCGGCACCGACCAGCAGGGAGATGCCCAGACCGGCCTGCAGCACGTTTGCCCAGGCGCTAACTACCGGCTCATCATTTGGATTCTGATTTTCAGGCATCTTCTGGATCGGCTGGCTGCGAGGTATTGGGAGAAGTCACGCGGCACAGTCCGTCAAAGCTCTATTTTCGGCTCTGCTGGCTGGGTTGCCCACGGTACGGAAGATGGTGTCCGTGGGACACGCCACGGAAGTGGGGTGGGAAGGGAGATTGGGTGGTATTCCAATTTTGGGAGGGTGAAAGTAATTGAGATGTTGAAGGCCCAAAACAAAAGCCGCCAGTCACCTGGCGGCTTTAACCCTAAAGGTTGCAACTACTCGTAAAGCAAAACGCCTTCCGTTTCCTTCGACGAATCCACCGGCCGATAGAACAGCTTGTTATCGTCCAGGAAGACTTCGATGAACGCCGGCCTGGTTGTGATGGTGCCCTGAATCAGCGCCTCCGACAGCGGGTCTTCAATGTACTTCTGTAAGGCACGGCGCAGTGGACGCGCCCCGTAGCTGCGATCAGTCAGCGTCTGGTTAAGAATCCATTTCTTGGCCTCGTCGGTGACCGTGACCGTAATCGCCTTCTGCGCCAGGTTCTGGTTGAGCAAGTTAACCATGAGTTCCAGAATCTGGATCAGGTCGCCTTCGGTCAGAGCCATGAAGAGAATGATTTCATCCAGACGATTCAGGAACTCTGGATTGAAGGTACGTTTGACCTCTTGTTTAACGAGATCCTCGACCTTCTCCGAGATCATGTCTTCCTTGCTTGACTGGAAGCCCAGGCCTTCGCGGCGCTGCAGGTGCCGGGCGCCGATGTTCGAAGTCATGATGATGATGGTGTTCTTGAAGTCGACGGTGTTGCCCAATCCGTCGGTCAATTGGCCATCTTCAAAGACCTGCAACAGGATGTTGAAGACATCCGGGTGGGCCTTCTCGACTTCGTCCAGCAGCACGACTGAGTAAGGGGCGCGCTTGACCCGTTCTGTGAGCTGGCCACCTTCTTCGTAGCCTACGTATCCGGGAGGCGAACCGATCAGCTTCGAGACCGAGTGTTTCTCCATGAACTCGGACATGTCAAAGCGGACCAGCGATTTGTCGCTGCCGAACATGAACTGCGCCAGCGTACGCGCAACTTCAGTTTTGCCGACTCCGGTCGGGCCTAGAAACAGAAAGGAACCAATCGGACGATTGGGGCTCTTGAGCCCAGCGCGTGAGCGCCGGATAGCGCGAGCGAGAGCGGTGATTGCCTTGTCCTGCGAGATGATGCGTTTGTGCAACTCTTCTTCGATGCGGAGCAGCTTCGCCGATTCTTCTTCCTTAATCGAGGTAACGGGCACGCCGGTCCAGCGCGATACCACATCCTCGATGTCCTCGCGACCGACAACGCCGGTGGAGGATTCATCGAGGTGGTATTTTTCGCGAAGGGCGCGCAGGTTCTCGCGCTCCTTGCGTTCCTCGTCCGAGTAGAAGCGCGCCTTCTCGAACTCGTGGTTCGCGATGGCGTTCTCCATACGGTGGACGATGAACTTGATCCGCTTCTGGACTTCAGTGATCTCTTCGGGCAGCGAAGTTTGACGTAGCTTTACACGGGCGCCAGCTTCATCGACCAAGTCGATAGCCTTGTCTGGCAGAAAACGGTCTGGGATGTAACGGTTGGAATGCGAGACCGCGAAGTTTATGGCATCGTCGGTATAGGTGACCGCGTGGAACTTCTCATAACGGTCCTTGATACCGAACAAAATCTTGGTGGCATCTTCCTCGTTCGGAGGCGGTACCTTGACAGCCTGGAAGCGGCGCTCGAGCGATCGGTCCTTCTCGATCGACTTGCGATACTCGCCTGGGGTGGTAGCCCCGATGCACTGAATTTCGCCGCGTGAAAGCGCTGGTTTCAGGATGTTGGCAGCATCGAGCGAGCCTTCCGCCGAACCGGCACCAACTAACGTATGTAACTCGTCAATGAAGACGATAGAGTTTTGCGACTCCATCAACTCCTTCATGATGGTCTTCAGACGCTCTTCGAATTGCCCACGGTATTTGGTACCAGCCACGATCAACGAAAGATCGAGTGCCAGGATGCGCTTGTCGGCGAGGAATGAAGGCACTTCGCCGTCGGCGATACGCTGTGCTAAACCTTCGACGATGGCGGTCTTGCCAACGCCGGGTTCACCGATCAACACCGGGTTGTTCTTGGTGCGGCGGCAGAGGATTTGAACGACGCGCTCCAGCTCGCCGTCGCGGCCCACCAGCGGATCAAGCTGGCTGTCCATGGCGGACTGGGTAAGGTCGCGGGAGAATTCGCTCAACAACGAGGATTCGCGCTGCCGTTGGGGTTGCGCTTTTTCCTGGCTGGTACGCGCCAACTCTTCCCGAATGGTCGAAAGACGCAGTCCGCGCTCGTGCAGAATCTCCGCAGCGAAGCACTTCTCTTCTCTCAGCAAGCCCAAAAGCAAATGTTCTGTACCGATGTGTTTATGCGAGAGCCGTTCCGCTTCCTCTGCGGCATAGGCCAAAACGCGCTTGCACTCGTTGCTTAGCGGAAGGTCCACGGAAGTGGAAACCTTCTCCCGAATCGTGGTGCGACCTTCAATCTGCTTGCGAATGGATTCGACCGAAGCATGAGAGCGCAAAAAACGATTGGTCAGGGCTTTATCTTCGCGCAGCAGTCCCAGCAGCAAGTGCTCCGTCTCAATGTAAGGAGACCCAAACTGGCTGGCTTCGTAGCGCGCGAAAAAGATTACGCGCCTTGCCTTTTCCGTATAACGTTCGAACATATAACCCTTTTCCCCCTGGAAGCTCTCGTTGGGCGCTTACTCCGCTCTTCCGGCCTACCCTAGCGGGAACCTGATACCCTACCCTATTATGCAATCAAGGTGCCAACAATCCCTAGCACCCAAAGTCTACTCCCAGAAACGACAGCGCTATTACTAAAGATACCTATGGTTTGCAGTCTGCGCACGCGTCTGCAGCCAACGCGCACCAAAAGTGCCACTTAGTTAAACCCGATTCTTCCCCACTAGTCGTTGTTCGAAGCCAAGGATCAACGCCCAATGGCTCGCTTACGCCTTTCATTCACTCATACCGGAAGCGAATCCGGAACCACTTCCTCAACTCGTCCTCCCTGCAACCGCAATACACGATGGCATTTGCGGGCAAAAGCGAAATTGTGGGTAGCGATTAGAGAGGTCAACTGATAATCGCGATGCA
>Ga0157378_10000996_pt1 | contig 25955 bp, 17 predicted proteins | sample M65metaG_FD_115309 | JGI IMG/M metagenome (GOLD analysis project Ga0157378, IMG submission 115309) | Miscanthus rhizosphere microbial communities from Kellogg Biological Station, Michigan, USA - M6-5 metaG | ecosystem: Host-associated > Plants > Roots > Rhizosphere > Soil | place: USA: Michigan...
CGCCCGGTCCGCTCGCCGGCGCGCTGGTCGTCGCCGCGTTCCCGCCAGCGGCAGGCGCGGCGGTTTCGCCGCCGGTTGCAGCCGCAACACGACTCGCCGCCGTCGCGCGCGCATTGTCCTTGATGCCGTATTTGGCGTATAGGGCATTCCGTTCGCTATCCGTCAGATCAGGTTTAAAGCGCAGCGCTCCGTTCGGAATTTTGACGACGCTCTTGGCTTCCGCCACCGGAATTGATACGTAGGCGGTCATCCCGGGAAAAAGTTTCAAGTCGAAGTTATCGAACGCGACCATCGTGTTGTAGGTCACCACATTCTGAATGGTCAGGGCATTCATGCGCACCTGCGAAACCGTTCCGGAAAAAGTTTCCCGTGGAAAGGAATCGACTCGAAAGCTCGCCTGCTTCCCTACTTTGATTCGTCCCACGTCCGCTTCATCGGTATTGGAGTACACCAGCATGTGCTTCAAGTCCTGGCCAATGCTGAAAAGATTGGGTGCCTGGAGGCTGGCGGCGACCGGCTGGCCCACGTTCACGGTGCGGTTAATCACCGTGCCGTCGATCGGCGCACGGATGGTGCAATAACTGAGCTGCAGCTTGGCGGAATCCACGGCGGATTTCTGGATGTTGACTTGTGCCTTGGCCTGATCGCGCTGCGCAATGGTCGACGCCAGTTGCGCCTCAGCCTGTTTTTCCTGCGCTACAGTAGCGTTCTCAGCCGCGACGGCCACATCATAGTTGGCCTGCGCATCGTCCCGCTGCTGGGCGGACAATACGCCCTGATCGGCCAGTAATATAGTTCGTTTCTGCTGCGTGCCCATGTCGATCGTAGTGGCATGCGCCTTGGCAACATTGGCCTTCATGGTTTCGACGTTGGCGCGAGATGTGTCGATCTGTGCGGCGAGATTGGCAAGATTCGCCACCGCGTTCTGGTAAGAGGCTTGCGCCTGAGCGAGTGCGTTCTGGAACGGAACGGGGTCGATCTGCGCGAGGATATCGCCCTTTTTAACTTGGGAATTGAAGTCAGCGCTAACGGAAACGACGTTTCCCGAAACCACCGATCCCACCGGAACGGTGTTCACGGGATTGATGGTGCCGGTGGCCTGCACCACTTGAGAAATATCCCCGTGTTCAACCTTGGCCGTGAAATACTGCGCGCTCGTGCGGGTTCCGACAGTGACGTATCCCAGCCACAACAACAGCGCCACGGGTGGAGCAACCAGCAGCGCACGGTGCATCATCGACCGCAGCCAAAGACTTTTAAGGGTTTCCGAGAGCCGCGCCATTTTCAGAATTCTTTCCGACACGAGGGCCGGCAGACCGGGATTTAGTCGTGGCCTTCCGCAGCTTGCCGCTGACGACGGTCCTCGTCAATCTGGCGCAACAGTTCCTCGAATTTAGGACGCTGATCCGAAGTCAGAATCTGGCGAATGTGTTCACGGCCCAGCTGGCGGACCTGTTCGTATTCAGGATCGAGCTTTTGGTGCAGGTCGGCATACTTGGACCGCGTGTCGTTCAGAATCGACTGAATCTGGCTTTGCTGATCTGGGGTGAGGTTAAGATCGCGGGTGAACATGGCCATGGCACGGCCCGGACCGTGGGTCGTCGCAGATTGCAGCCGCGCGGCGGAAACGCGCGAAGTCACAAGGTAAGTACCTACGCTGCCGAGCGCAACGCCCAACACGAAGAGAACACAAACGAGCAGGAATGCTTTGCGGTTTCCTTGGTTAGCGTCCATTGTTCCTCTCAGCCAGAGATTGCAGGACTTCTTCGTTGCTCACAGGATCCCCGGGGGGCTGCGGAAAATCGGCGGCGCTTAATTCGGTCTGGACGGAGCCGAGTGTAACGCTCCGGTGGGGAGCGAATTCCATAAGATAAACGGAAAGTGCCAGCAGTAACGCCGCCGCCGTCAGCGACAACCGCGAAGCGAGAAATTCAAACGGCGTCCAGAACGCAGCCGGCAACTTGGCTTGAGCCTCGTCCCGGCGAATTCGTGCCATCACATTCGCCACAAAAGCGTGGCTCGGCTCGCTGGCCGGCTCCCAGGCCTCACGCAGCAGACTGCCCGCAAGCCGCGAATCTTCGATCGCCGCGCGGCAATGCTGGCATTGCTGGAGGTGACCGTCCAGTTGGGCATCAGGCGCGCCGGCGAGATAATCCTCAAATCGCGCTTCAAACTTTCGGCATCGCATCGGGAGACTCGTCTTGTTAAACACCTTCTTCACTCCTTCGCGGCTTAAGCCCGCTTCGTTGCGACGGGCGTTTTTGCATCCGCTTCCGGTACGTTTCCACCAGCCGGCCCCTGGCACGGAACAATCGCACTTTCACCGTGTTGACGTTCAGTCCCAGTACTTTTCCGATTTCCTCTACCGAAAAACCTTCCACTTCCTTCATCACCAGCATGGCCTGGTCTTTTTCTTCGAGTTCTCCCAGCAATCGCTCCACTAACTGGCGTTGCTCGAGGCGACGCCCCGCGTCTTGCCGGTGCAAATCACCGCCGTAGCCGTGCTCCGGCATGGATTCCATCCTGCGCACCTGCTCTTCGCTCATATCCGATTCGTACACCAGTCGCCGCACTTTCTTTTTTCGCAGATAATCCCAGCATTCATTTACGGCAATCTTATACAGCCAGGTGCCGAACGCCGATCGCAGATCGAACCGCCGGATGGAGAAATAAGCCTTGGCCAGCGCCTGCTGCGCCACGTCCTCCACATCCTCGCTGCCCCGCAGAATGCCTCCTACTACGGCTAGTACGCGATGTTGATGGATCCTCACCAGTTCCTCATACGCGCTCACATCGCCGTCTTGCGCTCTGCGTACCAGCGCCTTTTGCTGTTCCGCCGGACTCAGGGGATCACTTTCGCTCCCCGCCTCGGCCGCGCGCAGAACCTCTGAGTTTGTGACGTTTGCCATCGCTTCCCGGTTTCGGATTATTGCCCTGTTTGGAGCCTTTTTGCCCTTGCTCGCATTATAACTCTATGTAACAATGCCAACATGATTATCGGAGATCGTCTTCGCGCACTGCGCGAGGAAAAAAAGTTTTCCCAAGGGGACATCGAAAAGCGCACCGGACTGCTCCGCTGCTATATTTCCCGCGTCGAAAATGGCCATACCGTTCCGGCCATTGAAACACTCGAGAAAATGGCGCGCGCTTTGGAAGTCCCTCTCTACCAACTCTTCTATGACGGAGAGGAACCACCCGAACTCCCCAACCTTCCGAAGCGCAAAAGCGCCGACGATATCATCTGGGGCAGCGCCGGGAAAGAGGCTCGTCTTCTGAGCAAGTTCCGCAGACTGATGGGTCGCATCGAAGAAGGCGACCGGCGGCTGCTGATGTACATGGCTCAGAAGATGTCCACCCGCTAGTTCCGGCGGGTGAACTATCCCGCGGGATAGCGGTTCTCTGTCATACGGGCTTACCGGCCCGGACGTTATTACTTTCTGGTGTCTCCTCACGACCAAAGTAATACCACCCGGGCCATAGCCAATCCATCCTTATCGACCTCTGTTTCATTCCGGTACATATTCTCCCCGATTTTCCCCCAGCCCAGCTTTACTCCAGCTTTGCTTCCCGGACAATTTGAAATCCCAATCGGAAACTTTGGACATTCATTCCCACTCGATCGTGCTCGGCGGCTTTGAGCTGATGTCATATACCACCCGGTTGATCCCGTTCACTTCATTTACAATCCTGGTGGAAATTCGTTCCAGAACTTCCGCCGGCAGCCGCGTCCAGTCCGCCGTCATGGCATCTTCCGAATCGACAACTCGCACGGCTATCGTGAAACCGTAGCTGCGCTCGTCTCCCATAACCCCAACGCTTTGCACCGGGAGCAAGACCGCAAACGCTTGCCATATCTTTTCGTACAGGCCGGCGCGGCGAATTTCTTCGACCACGATTGCGTCCGCATCCCGCAAGGAAACCAGGCGCTCTTCCGTCACCTCTCCCAAAAGTCGCACAGCAAGCCCCGGCCCGGGAAACGGATGCTTGGTCAGCATTTCTTCCGGCAGGCCGAGTTCCCTGCCGATCTTTCGCACTTCGTCCTTGAACAGTTCACGAAGCGGTTCGATTAGGGCGAACGGCAAGTCCTTCGGGAGCCCTCCGACATTGTGATGCGTCTTGATTGTCTGCGAGGGGCCGCGCACCGCCACCGACTCGATCACGTCCGGATAGAGAGTGCCCTGAACGAGGAAGGCGGGGCGCTCCGGTCCGATGGCCAGTTTGAACGCCTCCTCGTCAAAAACGGCGATGAATTCCCCGCCGATCCGCTTGCGCTTGTCCTCCGGGTCCACTACACCCTTTAGACGCATGAGAAAGCGCTCTGACGCGTCCACTCCGATGACCTTCAAGCCCATGCGGTCGCGCAGAAGTTCGAGCGTTTCCTTGTATTCGTTCTTGCGAAGCACGCCGTTGTTCACAAAGATATTGGTCAGGCGGTCCCCGATGGCGCGGTGAACCAAAACGGCGGCCACGGCCGAATCGACTCCGCCGCTCAGGGCGCAGATGGCGCGCTTTTCGCCTACCTGGTTGCGGATCGACTCCACGGTTTCGGCGATGAACGCCGCGCCGCTCCACAACGGCTGTGCATGGCAAATCTCAAAAATAAAATTGCGCAGAATCTCCGAGCCGCAGTCAGTGTGACGTACTTCGGGATGAAATTGCACGGCGTACAGTTTCCTGTGCGGATCCTCGGCGGCCGAGACAGCATTCCCGGTTTCCCCGGTCACCTGAAATCCAGCAGGGAGCGCGCGCACGTGATCGCCGTGACTGTTCCAGATGCGCAGCTTTTTCGGCAGGCCCGCGAAAAGCGGCGAACCGTCCTTAACCAACAGTTCGGTCCGCCCATACTCCCTGCGGTCCGCGCGTTCAACGCGCCCGCCCAGATTGTGAGTCATCCACTGCAGCCCGTAGCAAATGCCCAAAACAGGGAGACCCATGGCCAGAATGCCGGTATCGCACGGAGGCGCGCCCGCGTCGTAAACGGAATTCGGCCCTCCGGAAAGAACGATGCCGACGGGCTCGAATTTGCGTATCTGTTCGATCGCCGCCGTGCACGGCAGGATCGCGCTGAACACTTGCTGCTCGCGGATCCGCCGAGCAATCAATTGCGTGTATTGTCCGCCGAAATCCAGCACTACGATGCCGCCGCGCTCGCTCATTCTCTCCTCATCGCTCCAAAACGAATTGAAATTCCCTGCTTTCCTGGCCTGGTTTTCCTCTTCTCACTTCGCGGCAAGTGTGCTGTGACTTGCACATCGCCGGTCTGAAATCCGGGATCGGACATTTCACACTGGAGATTTGAAATTCACAATTACAAATCTTAGAACTATTGTCAGCCGCTTTTTTGATTTCAAATCTGATATATAAATTTGAAATCTCAAATCTCTTCAGGCCACTTGGTGCACGGGTTGGCCCGCGCGGAATGCCTCCAGATTAGCCAGTGTCACTTCCAGAATTCGTACCAGCACTTCCCGGCTGTTGAATGCGTTGTGTGGCGTGAATACCACGTTGTCCCTCGCGAGCAGAACGCGGTTGCGCACGGCCGTTCGCAGTCGCTCCACGTCCAGCGGTTTCTGCAGCAACTGCTTCTCTTCCTTGATCAATTCCTCGCCTTCGAGAACGTCGAGGCCGGCGCCGCCCACCTTGCCGCTTTCCAGCGCCTCGACCAGCGCGTCCGTATCGATCAGTGCGCCGCGCGCCGTATTCACGATCATTACTCCCGGTTTCATCTGCGCAAACTGCTCGCGACCCAGCAGGTGATGTGTTCTTGCCGTGTGCGGCGAATGCAGCGTCACAATATCGCTTTCGGCCAGCAACCGGTCGACCGTCGCATACTCGAAACCCAAAAGATCGGCCAGAAACGGATCGCGGCGAACGTCAAACGCAAGGACGCGCATGCCAAACCCACGCGCAATTCGAATCACGTGCAGCCCGATGTGCCCGGCGCCGATCACGCCGACCGTTTTGCCCTGCAAATCGAATCCCGTAAGCTCGGCCAGATCCACTCGGCCACTACGCATCTGCAGAACCGATTGATGAACTTTCCGGGAGAGCATCAGCAGCAGCGCAATGGTGTGCTCAGCCACGGTATTTTCGCCGTACGATGGGACATTGGAAACGGCGATGCCTTTGGTGCGGCAGGCTTCCACGTCAACGTGATCGAAACCGGTCGAACGCGTGGCAATGAATTTCAATTCCGGCAGCTTGTCCAGAACCTCACGCGTCACATGTGAATAAATAAACACAGACAGCGCTTGCAGCTCGCTCATTTCATCGCCCGGCATATTTAAAACGCCGGAAGAAAAATGAATATCATCCGATGGCAACCGCTGCGCCAGGTATTCCCTCTCCCAATCTTTGACTTCAAAGAAAGCCACGCGCATCAATTTAACTCACCACTATGTTGACCAGCTTGTCCGGCACCACAATAACTTTGACCACGCGCTTGCCTTCCAGAAGTTGCGCGATCTTGGGGTCGGCAAGCGTTCGCTTCTCGAGTTCTTCCTTGGACAAGCCGGCTTCGACCGAAATCTTGCCCCGCACACGGCCGTTCAGCTGAACCACGATTTCCACTTCGTCTTCCGCAGCCAATTCCGGGACAAACTTGGGCCAAGCGGCGTGGGCCAGCGTATCGTGCGTGTGCCCCAGCGTCTCCCATAGCTCTTCCGCCAGATGCGGCACCATGGGATTGAGCATCATGATCAGCAGCTCGAACACTTCCTTGGCAATTTCCGGGCGGACTCCCTCTTCCAGCGGCTCCTGCGCGTGAATTTCATTGACCAGTTCCATCAGCAGCGCTGTAGCACTGTTGAAATGCCAGCGTGTCTCGAAGTCGTGTGTCACCCGCCGCAACACCTGATGAGCCTTGCGCAGTAGCGTTTTTTCTTTCGCTGTCGCCGAAATGAGCGCCGCCTCGGTACCACGTTTCGTGACCACCGGTTTTAGACGATTGGCGTGCTTCGCGACCAGCCGATGGACGCGCTGCAAGAAACGCGAGCAGCCTTCAATCGCCTGCTCGCTCCACTCCAAATCTTTCTCCGGAGGCGCCGCAAACAGGGTGTACAGGCGACCGGTGTCGCAGCCAAACTTGTCGGCCATTTCTTCCGCGCCAACGACATTGCCCTTGGACTTGGACATGGCCGTGCCGCCCTTGAGCACGAGTCCCTGCGTGAATAATCGCGTCACCGGCTCGTTGTGATTCACGAGCCCGAGGTCGCGCATCACCTTGCAGAAAAATCGCGTGTACAGCAAATGCAGGATCGCGTGAACGATTCCGCCGATGTATTGATCGACGGGCAGCCAATAACAAACGAGCGTGGGATCGAATGGCTCCTTGCCATTGTGCGGATCGGCATAGCGGTAGAAATACCACGATGAATCGATGAACGTGTCCATCGTGTCCGTTTCGCGTCTCGCCGCGCCACCGCACTTCGGACAATTCACGTTCACGAATTCCGGCACGCTCGCGAGCGGCGACTCGCCCAGGCCGGAAAATCTTGCCATGGGCGGAAGCACCACCGGCAAATCCTGGTCCGGAACCGGCACCATCCCGCACTTCTCGCAGTACAGCACCGGAATCGGCGTGCCCCAGTAGCGCTGCCGCGAAATCCCCCAGTCCTTCAACCGGAAAATAGTTTCGCCCTTGCCGAATCCGCGAGCCTCGGCATCAGCGGACATTTTTTCTATGGCCGTTTGCGAATCGAGTCCCGTGTAGGGGCCGGAATTCACGAGCCTGCCGTAGTCCACGAACGCCGCACTCAGCGATTCCGTCGCCAGCGGGGCGTCCTCGTTCTGCTGCACCACTACGGGTATCGCCAAACCGTATTTTTTCGCGAATTCAAAATCACGCTCGTCGTGCGCGGGCACGCATTGCACCGCGCCCGTGCCATACTCCATCAGCACGAAATTCCCCACCCAGATCGGAATCTTTTCGCCGTTGAATGGATTGAGTCCGTACCGCCCCGTAAAAAATCCTTCCTTCTCCGCAGTGGCAATATCGGCCGCGCGCGTCATGCGCCGGCGCAGCTTCTGCAGTTGTTCATCGATTGCAGCTTGCCCCTCAACGCCCGCGATCAGCTTTTCGACCAGCGGGTGTTCCGGAGCGAGGATCAGCGCGGAAGCGCCATAAATCGTGTCGACGCGCGTTGTAAACACTTCAATCGAAGCGCCCGCAAATCCCTCGACGGCAAATCGCACCCGCGTGCCGCGCGATTTCCCGATCCAGTTGCGCTGCATGGCCAGCACGCGCTCCGGCCAGTGTCCCTCCAGCTGCCCAAGCGCATCGAGCAGTTCGTCCGCGTACTGCGTGATCCGCAGGAACCACTGCTCGACTACTTTTGCTTCCACCAGCGTGTCTTCGTGCCTCCAGCAACAACCGTCCACCACCTGTTCGTTGGCCAGCACCGTCGCGCATTTCGGGCACCAGTTCACGCGGCTTTTTTTGCGATAGGCAATGCCGCGCTCGAGCATGCGCAGGAAAAACCACTGGTTCCAGTGGTAATACTCCGGCTCGCACGTGGAAATTTCGCGTCGCCAGTCATAACTGAATCCAAACCGGGACATGACCCTCTTGAACGACGCAATATTCGTGTTCGTCCACTCGCGCGGGTGTATTCCCCGCTGGATCGCGGCGTTTTCCGCCGGCAATCCGAAGGCGTCCCAGCCCATCGGATGGATTACATGGAAACCCTGCATGCGCCGGAAGCGCGCCACGACGTCGCCGATCGTGTAGTTGCGCATGTGGCCCATGTGCATCGTGCCCGACGGGTACGGCAGCATTTCCAGCACGTAGTATTTCGGCTTGGAGGGATCGGCATCCGCCTCAAACGCGTGGTCCGCGTTCCAGCGCGCCTGCCATTTTTTTTCAATCGCCTGTGGATCGTATTCCGTCACGATACTGTCCCGCCTTCTAAAGTAGCCACGACTCAACTGACTAAGCGATTGCTACAACTCCGATCAATCCAAATCTATCTGGATCTCCTAACTCGCCTAGCGTTCTTGCCCACGCTTTTGTTCCGAGTCTCGCTCTTCCCGCGCGTGCGCTTCGTGGATGCGGCTCTCTTCGCTTTCAGCATGGAGAAGCCGTCTTCGGCCTTCGGCGCCTGCTTCACGGAAATGCCCACCAACTGCCACAGCGCGCGCACGTTGCGGCGGTCATCCCCCGGCCGGTCGATGGGAGTCTCCAGAATAAACGCGCGACCGGGAAGGCCTACCGGGCCGGGGCCCAAACGCGCATCATTCAGAATTCTGGCAAAAGCTTCGAGCCCGATTTTCCCGCGCCCGATGTGCTCGTGACGATCGACGCGCGAGCCCAGCTGCGTTTTCGAATCGTTGATATGCAACACATACACGCGCTTCAACCCCACGGTGCGGTCCACCGCGGCAATCGTCAACTCGAGGCCTTCGGGAGTTGTGATGTCATACCCGGCTTCGAGTACATGCGCGGTATCCAGGCAAACACCCATCGGAAGATCCGCAGTCTGCTCCAAAATCGCCCGAAGCTCTTCAAAGCGCGCCCCGATCGCCGAGCCCATCCCGGACGTGTTCTCCACCAGGATTCGCAGGCCTCCGAGTTTCATTCCCCGCACAGCCTGGCGCAAGCCCTGTGCAATTTCGGTGATGGCTTGATCCACGTCCGTTCCCAAAGCGCTTCCCGGATGCGCCACCAGAAAATCCGCGCCGAGCGCCACCGCTCGAATTAATTCATCGTGGAACGCCTGGATGGAACGCGCCCGCATGACCCGGTCCGGGCACGCCAAATTAATCAGGTAATTATCGTGGATCACCACCGGCCCGAGGCCCAACTCCTCGCGCCTCGCCCGAAATCTCGCGGCGTCCGCATCGGCGATGCGCGACCCTCCGTGCGGCCACATGCGCGGGCTCGCCGAAAAAATCTGCAGCGCGTTTGCTCCGAGCTTGGCGGCGGAGTCCAACGCGCCCGCAATATCTCCCGCGATGGAGGTGTGAATTCCAATGCGGAAGCTGCCATCCTGCCAGGCAGGCGGCTCAGGAATGGGTTCAGGTTCGGGACGATATTCGTCGTTTATGTCGTAGGCGGGTTCCGCGCCGATCAATGGGTCAGCCATTCCCTCAGCGAATCTTCACATGCATTGAGATTCCGGAGACGAGTGATAAGCACAGCATTCTAACGGATGCGCGCCCCAGCGGCAATCCTAACCGGGCAGCAACCAGCGTTCCTCGCGTAGAACTGAACTGAGGTTACGTCGCGCGAAAGGGCTTCAAGGTTGGATTTGAACTAACTTCTCATCTTTAGAGCCACGAGAAGTGTCTGTGGGCTTCCATCGAGTCGGCTTGGCCGTATGCGAGCGAACGCGGTTTGCCAGAAGGCCGATGCTCACCGAACTGGAGATAAAATGACCGACTTTCACCGGCCCGACTATCTTGGCATTCCTGACCCATTCCATGCCGCTGCTGGCGGCGCATCCGCATTGGGTGCAGTCCGGTGTACCGCCAAAGACGCAAGGCTCTACGCGCGTTTTAAAATCCGCCGAATAATTTGCGGACATTTTCGCGAAAAGACAATCATCCGGATTCTTCGGCGGATGTAGAAATGCCTTTGCCAGGCCCTCGTTGAAGAGAAGCTTGGGATAGCGCTTTGCCAAAGGCGGTAACTCCCGGGCGAGAGTTTCACGGTCCTTGGGACTCAAAGTTTCGGGGCTTTGCTCTCCAATTTGAGGAGTATAAATGCTCACCCAGATACGATTCGTTTCGGGACGCTCGTGCCAGAATTTTACGTACTCTTCGAGGTAACCGGCGCGCTCAAGCATCGGCCGGGTCACCACCCAGTGAATGTTTACCTGGCAGCCTTCGATATTCTTGAGGATGCGTTCGTAAGTGGCCGGCTTGCGCCGGATATCGTGATGTTCCGGAAGTCCGTCCACGGAGATCGTCACGCGGACACGGGGCAGGCTCATCCATTCCAGCGGAATGGGAAGCACTCCGCTGGTCACCACGAGCGCGTATACACCCAGTTGAGAGAGCGCTGGAAGAATTCGACTGAGCTCGCGATGCCGGACCATCGGTTCTCCGCCCACCAGGGAAACGTGGAGCGGCTTATGTTTGCGCACCAGGCGCAAGACGCCTTCTACCAGATTATCCCCGCGCAGGTCGCTTAGTTCGCTCAGCGTGACGCCGCCGCCCAAATGGGTCTCGCCGTACGCGTAGCACCCGGGGCAGGTCAACGGACATTCCCGTGTGATCTCAAGGGAGAGCATGGGTACGCTGCCGGTCAGGATCCTTCCCCAGGCGGCGAGTACCTCGCTCGGTCTCAAACTCGGATTTGGAGGAGTAGAGGTCATGAAAGTTGGATGCGAAGAGCGGGCGGTGGGCTGCAAAAAGTTCTCACTACCTTGATGCCAGCGCCAACCTTGCGTCACCGCTGTTGCGCCGATTCAAGAAGATAAGCCCTTTTCATTCATCTGTCGACCCTCTTTGCCATTTCTTGTCCGTGGCTTCGCCTCTCTGTGGCAGAATCATTGGCGCTCGATGTCGCGCCGCCTCAACTACCGGCTACTGATTACCGCAATCCTAATCGTTTCGTCGGCTACCGTGGAGATTGCCCGGGAACATCGCCCCTCCTTCTTAAGGCCGGGGCTGCGTCTTTACGCGTTCGTTGGAAATGCAGGGGACGGCACTGTCTCCGTAGTGGATCTGATTCGCGTCAGCAAGATCGCTACGATCGCCGTTGGCCCCTCTCCGTCCGGGCTCAGGGCGCATCCGAAATTCAACCAGATTTGGGGCGTCTCCACCGATGGCGGGTACGCCTTCGTTATCGATTCGGCGTCAGGCCAGATTCTGGCGCGAATTCCCGTGGGCGCGTCACCCTTCGCTCTTGATTTCTCGCCGAACGGAAATCGCGCATATGTCGCGGCCTCCGGATCGGCAACTCTCGTTGCTATCGACTGCCGGACCGGTCAAATCGTTCGTCGTGCGCATACTGGCAGGCACCCGTGGCTCGCGCGTGTTACGCCGGACGGCAAACAGGTGATCGTGCCCAACCGCGAGGATTCGACGGTGGAAATTTTCGACGCCGAAACCCTCGCCCTGCTGGCCACGATTGCCGTCGGCTCACATCCCGAACAAGTCGTAATTCTGCCGGACAATTCCATGGCGTTCGTTTCCGCCACGAGCTCGAACGAAGTCTCCGCAGTGGATCTAAAGCGGCATACTCTGGTGGCGAATCTGCAATTGACTGGAGCACCAGGCGCAATGCTTCTGAAACCCGACGGCGGAGAACTATACGTGAATGTTCCCTCGTCACACGGTTTGGAAATTATCGATACGTGGAGGACGGAAATCTCCGAATCCATGATTCTGGGCTCAGCCCCGACGGACGGGACCATGACCGCGGACGCATCGCTGGTCTTTGTCTCGGACGCCGCCACAAATGGAGTAACACCCATCGCGATGGCGACTCGTCATCTCTTGCCCCAGATTCCAACCGGCTCGCACCCCGGTCCCTGCGCACTCGATCCGAGCGGTGATCTTCTGCTCGTAGCCAATGAAGACTCCGCCGACCTTGCCGTGATTCGAGTGCGAACGCAGAGCCTCATCACCATGATCCCCGTGGGCGCCGGACCTCGCTCCCTAGCCATCAAATTATTTTAGGTTCGCAAGTAGCACAGGCTTCAGCCTGTGGAATTTAGTCCTTGCCAGGACCAAAATCCACAGGCTGAAGCCTGTGCTACTAACCCGAAAAGTATGGGTCGGTTTGCCGACACAAAAAAAAACGGCCGGCAATTTATTGCCGGCCGTCTCGGTTAAGCCTCTTAGAGGATGGTCAAACGGGGCTATCGGTGCCCGCCGCCATGCGATCCGCCACCGCCACGGGATCCACCACCGCCGCCACGATAGCCGCCGCCCCCGCCGCGGTTGCCGCCGTCTCCACCACCGTGGAAGCCGCCTCCGCGGGATCCTTCACTTCCGCGGAAGCCGCCTCCGTGCGACCCTTCGCCGCCTCGAAAACCAGCGCTACCGTGGAACTGCTGTCCGCCACCATGGAAGCCTTCTCCACCACGGAAATGGTCACCGCCTCGGAAACCTTCTCCATGCCACCCGCGATCGCCTCCGCGGAACCCTTCGCCGTGCCATCCGCGATCACCGCGAAATTCGCCACGGCCTCGGAATCCATCACGACCGTACCACCCGCTGCGGGCCCAATAGCGGGATCCCCCGTAACCGTGCCCGTAATAGCCAAACCACGGTCCTACGCCCAGAAACAGGCCGCCCGAAAAGTAGTCCGGCCCCCAATACCCATAGGGGGCACACGCGTATGGCGCATAATCGTAATAGCCGTAGAGACAATCAGGAGGGGGGCCCACATACGCCGGACCTACTCCGAATCCAATCGAAACTTGAGCATGGGCTGCGCTCCCCGCCAGGAACATCACCAGACCGACCATTACCACGTATTTCATGTACTTTAGATATCTCATTTCGCCGACCTCCTGGACCCGCTTTCCTTGGCGAGGAACTGAGAATCTCGCCCCGACTACGACATCTGACGCTATGAGAACAGCAATGGGCTTGCCAAAAATAAGGATGACCGCTTTTTCTTTTATCTAACTGATAATAATAAACATAGATGTGTTGGCTGTTTCTGAAGGCTAGTCGAAATCTGGCTGGATTGGCTGTAATCAACCACCTTCGCTGCATTTCAACCAGCCGCATTCACGGGTTTACGTGTTTCCGAAGAATGGGGGCGGAAGCCAAGGGTGGAAGCGAAGGCTCGACTAGAGCAGCTCAAACAGTGATGCGGGTCATTTCCAGATGCCGCTAATGGGCTCAGCATCCCGATCTCCGGCATGGAAAGAGGGCAGGCCGAAATTATCTTCAACCGTTTTCAGCAAGCTGTAATGCGAATACGATTTATCCACGGTTCCGCGCTTGACCATATCGCCAAGGAACACCGTGTAAATGTGGTTGGTTCGTTCCCGGCTCTCGGATTCGTCGAACGTGACCACCACCAAGGTTCCCTTCATTTTTTCGTCCAACGGAAACCAGTCGTCAAAAAAATTATTCAGCCAATGCGATGCTTTCTTCAAACCGGTCGCGGGGCTGAAGAAAGGATCGTGCCCGTCATCGTCCAGATTGGGCGAGTAGAACATATATTGCGGCAAGGGATACTTCTGCGGATCGTTCCGGAAATTCTGGATATCGGTTACGAAGTGGTTGTGCGGATCGCGCGTATCCACGGAGACAATTCGGTCAGCTCCGTTCTTCTGGATATTCGCAAAGCTCAACAACGGGACATGTTTTCGAGCATATTTCCCGCGGTCCCCCAGAAACGGCTTCGGAAATTCCGGATAATTTTCCGCGTAACTCTTCCACTCCAAAAAATTCGCGACGGTCCGGTGTTCCCCGTCGTCCGGGAAATTTACCTGGGTGTCGCTTTGCACCCCGAACGAACTCCCGGCGACCATCGCCAGGTAGTTGGGGTAGGAAGGGTGGCCAAGCGCCGTGAAATTCGTGAAGTCCGCTCCCTGCTGCGCCAGCCGGGCGAGATAGGGATCGCGGTGCGCCGAATCAAAATTCTGATTTTCCAGAACGATGATCAAAATGCGTAAAAAGTGCGTTCCCGGATGCGGCACAATTAGCTGGGCGCGCGTCGAGCCTGGTCCCGCCAGCATGACGATCCAAATCGACGCCAGGATTACGGCAGCGGCTGTACCCAGGCGAAGAAACAACTTTAAGTTTGCCCCCAACGTTTAACCTCGTTGTCGTTAATTAAGTTTCCGACAGAATGGAAGCGGCGAGCAAGCTCTATAAAATCCAACTGAAATTTTCTTCGCCCAGTTGAATTTCCAGCATTCCTTCGGCGGGCAAAAGGTCCATGGGCAGGCCGCCTTCCCACAATGCGACACCCATGGAAATGGATTTGCGCTCGCCGAGCAGCAGCATTTCCCGGGCGACAGAAACTTCCAGGATGCGATCGAAGCCGACTTTTACCACATCATCCGGTCCCAGCAGGCAAAGATCGCGCGACTCCACGAGGTAGCCGGTCACGCGTCCTCCCTCGAAACGCACCACCACGCGCAATTCCTGCTCGGCGCGAAAGGTAATGCGGAATTCCGCGTCGCGAAGCTCCTTGAGCGCTTCGGAAAATACATCAACCCGCAAGTGAAACCGCTTCTCATCGAACCCGTAGCGGATTTCATGCAGCAGCATCAGGCGCCCGTGCATGGCAGTGCTGCGCCGGTCGGCCGAATACAGACCGGCGCCCATCCATTCAAAGTAAGACGATTCGCGCCCATCCACTTTCACATTCAGATATGCGGTTGGGGGTAACACCACGGCCGGGACCGGTTGCTTCTTGATCGGCTCGGCCAGAACGTCGGGCGCCTCAGCGCCCAGCGAGCGGTAAACTTCAGTCAGCAGCTTCCTATAAAACGCGTCGAATTCAGCGTCGTTCGCCGAACTGTGTTCCGGTCCGTACCACCAGCACCAGTCGCTGCCTTCCGCCGCAAGCAATGCTTCGTATGACATCAGAAGTTGCGTTGGTGCCGGCGCCTTCGGAAAACCCTTGGTGGTACTTTCCGCCTGTTGCGTATAAAAATCCCGCGCGCGGCGAAGATGGTCCCAGGCCACTACGTCTTCCCCCGCGCCGATCCACACATCGAAATTGGCATTGATCCAGGATGCCGGAAAAATTCCGTTATTCCTGGGAATTTCCCCGGCCGCCGCTGCGGCCTCGCTGGCGGTCAGAGCCAGGATGTCCGGATCGTTGTCGATTCTTCTGTAGAACTGGCGGAGGAATTCACGACCGTTGCCGGGGAAATATTCCCACGCATTTTCCCCATCGAGGATCAGCGAAACGGTAAGCGGCCGGCCGATGCGGACGCGCTCACCGATCGTGCGAATGCGCTGGTACAAGTCCTCAGCCGCGGCATACGTATCCATGCGGCTGTAAACGAAGCCCACCAGATCGGACAGATAGTGATCGCGGAAGAATCCCACCATCTCCTTGCCGGCCACGCGCACCCGCAGCGGGGAGTAGAGTTTATCCGCGTTGTCCGGTACGCCCGCGCCATCACGGCCAAACCCGACGCCCAGCGTGCGCCCCAAAACTCCCTCATCCGTGGCAAACCACTTAAATCCCAGGTCGGCCGCGATAGCCAGCGCCTCGTCGGAAACGGATCCCTCTGAGGGCCATAGCCCGTCAGGCACCTTGCCGAAAACACGCTCGTGGTAGCGGCGGGCGCGCGCGAGTTGTTCGCGTGCATCTTCGGGATGGCGAAAGGCCGGCACGGGCAACGGTGTACCAGAGTTCGATACGCGGGCAATGTCCGAATCGCAAAGCAGCGGAAGAATCGGATGGTAAAAAGGCGTGGCGGAAATTTCAATTTGTCCGGCCGCAGCCGCCTTGCGATATTCCGGCAGCACCCGGCCCAGAAGTTCGATCTGCTTTTCGCGAAGCTGCAGCTTGTCCTGCTCGGTAAAATCCACTCCCTTGCGCGCGAGCGCCGATATCACCTGGTCATTCGCCAGATATTCTTCATCCATCCAGGCGAGTTGGGAAAGCACTTGAAGGTCGCGCCAGTCGCGTTCTCCGAAAGTTTGCGTGGCGCGCTCGCTGCCCTGCGCGCTCACCCATCCATGAAGCTCGATATAGCGCGGCCAGCGCGCCAGCAGATTGTCATAATTCACCTGAAACGCGCGCAGCAGGAGCTCGGATTTATCTTCAGGCGTGAGATTCGCGACCGGGCGAAAGGCGGCTGTAAATGAAGTCTCGTCAAATTTTCCGCTGGCGTATTCCTCGAGCTGCATTCCGAGAGAAGGCACGACGTTGAAGGTGGCATGCACGCGCGGAAATTCTTCGATAACGCGGACCATCCCCCAATAATCCTTGAGCGCGTGCAGGCGCGTCCACGGAAGCACGTAACGTCCGGTCGAAGGATCCCGGTATTGCGGCTGATGCATGTGCCAAAGAATCATCAGATGCACGCGGTTCATCGCGGCGCCGTTTCTGTCGTCAACTTTTCAGGAGACTGCTGAAAATACGGCGGTAGATCGCGCGGCGCGCTCGTACCCCTGCCGGACATGTTAGAATGACGCCGCTGACCGATGCGCTTAATTGACCGGTACATTTGCCGACAAGTTTTTTCCCACGCGTTTCTGGGGCTGGGTATCTTCACGTTCGTATTTTTTGTTCCGCAGCTCGTGCGCTTGATGGATTTGATCGTGCGGCATCCCGGTTCCTGGTCCACCGTAAGCATCCTGTTCCTTTCAACATTTCCCGCCATCCTGAGCCTTACAATACCCATGGGTGTTCTGGTCGGCGTGCTCATCGCGCTGGGACGATTGTCCGCGGATAGCGAACTGATTGCCATGAGCGCTCTGGGCATGGGGCGCCGCCGTTTACTGGTTCCGGTCGGCATTCTTGCCGCCGGCGCGACGATGATCACGTTCATCATGACGCTTTGGCTCGGCCCGCTTTCCGTGCGCACCTTCCGAGCGCTCGAGGACCGCTTGCGCGCCGGCCAGGCTTCCTACCAGGTGGCGCCGCGCGTGTTTGACGAACGATTCCCGCGGATGGTCCTGTACATCAACGATATCGATTCCGCCGCCATACGTTGGAAGGGGGTCTTCCTTGCCGACACCGACAAGGGTGTCTCACGCCTGACAATGGCTGAGGAAGCGATTGTAATTCCCGACCGTAGCGAGGGCAAGCTGGAGTTACATCTTCGTAACGGAAGCGTTCATGAATTCTCCGCCGCCGATCCTGGCCACTACACGCTTTCCGCTTTCGGCGAGCGCGACCTGACCGTGGAGGTGAAATCGGCCGAAGGCGAACACATTGCCCAGCCTGGAATTCCGGGGCGCACCATGAGAGCGTTATGGCAGGAAAGCAAAACACAACGGGACGCCAGCGTTGAACTTCAGCGCCGGCTTTCGTTTCCCTTCGCCTGTATTTCTTTTGCGTTGCTGGCCATGCCCATCGGTGCGCGTCCGCGTCGCGGTGGACGCGCCGCAGGTTTCATGATCACGCTCGTACTGATTACCGGTTATTACCTGATGTTTACCATTGGCGCGGGGCTTGCCCGCCAGGGATCCATTCCAATCTGGATGGGCATCTGGTCGGCGAACGTGATTACGGCGGGACTGGGGCTGTTTATGTTGCCGAGGTTGGAGCGCATGCCCGGCAGTAGCCGCATGGGAGCCTTTTTTGATTCCATCGCCGCATGGCGTGGCTGGAAGATTTTCTCCCGGGAAGACCTTTCCGCTTCCGCGCTCGAAAACGGCGCTTCTCTCGGCGCCAGAATTTTCAATCGCAAGAAAGTGCGCTCCGGCCTCCCGCAACTTCTGGACGTATATCTGCTGCGCACCTTCGTCTACTACTTCGTCTTGCTGACGGTCGGATTCATTGTGCTGTTCGAAGTTTTCACGTTTTTTGAATTATTGGATGACGTTGCGCAGCATCGCACTGGTCTTGTAGAGGTCGGTTTATACTTCATCTATCTCGCCTGCTACCTGTTCTACCAGCTCGCGCCCCTCGCCGCGCTCGTCGCCGTTCTGGTGACACTCGGAGTGATGACCAAAAATAACGAACTCGTCGCATTCAAGGCCAGCGGCCTAAGCTTGTACCGAGTTGCGTCACCTTTGCTGATGGGCGGCATAGTTCTCTCCATCAGCTTGCTGATTTTGGACGATACCTATCTTCCCTATGCCAACCAGCGCCAGGACGCGCTTCGCAACCAGATCAAAGGCCGTCCGGCCCAGACCTATTACCAGCCAAACCGCCAATGGATTTTCGGCGAACGTGCCAAAGTTTATAACTACGAACTCTTCGATCCCGACCGCGAAATGTTCGGTGGCCTGAATGTTTTTGAGCTCGATTCCACCACTTTTGAAATCCACCGCCGCATTTACGCAGCCCGTGCGCACTGGGACGGCCAGCAGGGCCTGTGGATTCTCGAATCCGGCTGGATTCGCGATTTTGATCACGGCCAGCTAACCCGCTATACGCCGTTTCTGGCCAATGCCTTGAGTGAACTGAGCGAGCCGCCGTCGTATTTCAATCGGGAAGTTCGCCAGTCTTATCAGATGACTTGGTGGGAACTGCAACGCTACATCGGCGACCTTCACCAGGCAGGCTTTGATGTCGCGCGCCTCTCCGTTCAGCTGCAGAAGAAACTTTCCTTTCCCCTCGTCGCGCCCATCATCATTCTTCTGGCCATTCCTTTTTCCATTCTGGTCGGAACGCGCGGCGCCGTCGGAGGCCTCGCTCTCGGCGTCGGCATTGCCATCGTATACTGGGCCGCCTCAGCCCTTACCGAAGCGATGGGAGCGGTTGGGCAATTACCGCCACTTCTGGCTGCGTCGGCGCCCGACACGGTTTTCGGCTTCCTCGGCCTCTACTTCTTTCTGAAGATGCCCACCTGAGCATACCGCCCTGAGTTCCAGCCGCATAATAATTGCTCAGCCCACCGTTAAGTATTTTAAGTTTTACTTGAAATAATGTTCTGCGGCTCATGTGTCTGGAAGTACTGCATAGGATTACGTGTGCGCATCAATCGTTCCGCTAACCCTAAAATATAAAGTGATACTTCATAGGCATCTAGTCGTGACGTATGGGTTCTTAGATTTGCCGAAACAGTGAGCCCGATAGACTTGTCACACTTCAAGTGACACTTCAGGTGTCGTATTCCCTGAATCTTTATTGTGAACGGTAGGTGCCAATTAAAAAGGCAGAGAATTATTCGGTGATTAGCCCGGTGACCCGTCGCGCCTCACGAGCGACCGGATTTTCTGACTGACAAGATCGATGCCAACATCGTTGTGCCCGCCTTCCGGAATGATCACGTCGGCGTGCCTCTTGGATGGCTCGACGAATTCCAGGTGCATGGGGCGAACAGTGCTCAGATATTGCCCAACGACAGACTCCACGGTTCTCCCGCGTTCGACGATGTCACGACGCAAGCGGCGAATGAAACGGAGATCTGCGTCAGTATCCACAAAGATCTTGATGTCCATGAGATCGCGGAGGCCCTTGTTCTCAAAGATCAGAATGCCTTCCAGGATTATGGCCGGGTAGGATTCGATGCGAATCGTCTCGCGGGACCGTTCGTACTTGGCAAAATCATAGACGGGACGGTCAATCGCCCGCCCCTCACTCAGTTTCCGGACATGTTCGACGAGAAGTGGAGTGTCAAAGGAATCCGGATGGTCGAAATTCAGCTGCGTGCGCTTTTCCAGCGAGAGTTGCGGAAAGTCCCGGTAGTAGTGATCCTGCTGCAGCACCAGTACGCTGGCGGGAGCAAGCACGGAGATAATGCGTTCCGCGATGGTGGTTTTGCCGGATCCGGTACCGCCGCAAATTCCAATCACCAGCCGCTTGGACACCGCTTTTTTCCTAAGAGAATTTCTTTCAGAATTTTTGTCGGCGAGCCGACGCCCTTCAACGCAGAATTATCACGCGGAGAAACCGGCGGCGATCGCTGGGCATCGCACGCCGGCTGCTCGCATGTTCGTCGCTCTACTTTTTCGACTTTCCGCCGGACTTCTTCTTGGCGCGCTCCTCGATTACCGCCTGTGCCGCCGCCAAACGCGCGATCGGGACGCGAAATGGTGAAGCGCTCACATAGTCCATCTTCACTGCGTGGCAGAATTTCACGCTGGCCGCGTCTCCGCCATGTTCGCCACAGATGCCGATTTCGAGCTTCGGGCGCACCGACCGTCCTCTCTCAATTCCCCAGCGAATAAGCATTCCAACGCCGTGTACGTCCAGAGTCTGAAATGGATCGTCTGCGAAAATTCCGGCCTTTTTCTCATCCACATACTCCGGAAGAAAACGGCCGGCGTCATCGCGGGAAAGTCCCATGCCCATTTGCGTCAGATCATTGGTTCCGAAAGAGAAGAATTCAGCCACCTGCGCAATCTCATCCGCCAGCAGTGCCGCTCGAGGAATTTCGATCATCGTTCCGACAAGGTATTCAAGTTTTACCTTCGATTCCTTGATCACCTCTTCGGCCACTTGGCGTGTCCTGTCGGTGAGGATTTGCAATTCCTTGCGGTCCATTACCAAGGGAATCATGATCTCAGGTATAACTTTAATTCCCTTCTTCTTGCATTCTACGGCCGCCTCAATGATCGCCCGCACCTGCATGTCAAGTATCTCTGGATACGTGATCGCCAGACGGCAGCCGCGATGGCCTAACATCGGATTGGCTTCATGAAGTTGTTCAACTCTTCGCGCCACGATCTCAACATCCACTCCAATCTTTTCCGCAAGCTCCCGCTGCTGCTCCGGCTGGTGCGGAACAAATTCGTGGAGCGGCGGATCGATCAGGCGAATGGTAACCGGAAAGCCGTCCATGACTTTGAAGATGCCGATGAAGTCTCGCCGCTGGTATGGCAGAAGCTTAGCAAGGGCCTTCTTCCTAGTCTCGGCTGAATCAGCCACAATCATTTCCTGAATCGCCAGCTGCCGCTCGATGCTCTTCTCGGGGAATTCGAAGTCCTTGAAAAACATATGTTCGGTGCGCACCAGGCCAATGCCCTCCGCGCCCATGTCCAGGGCTTTTTGGGCGTCATGCGGCGTGTCCGCATTGGTACGCACGTGCAACTCGCGAATGGAATCCGCCCAACCCATCAGCGTGGAGAAGGCATCCGGCAATTCCGGCGTAATCAGCTTTACCTGGCCGAGGTAGACGATGCCGTCGTTGCCGTCGAGCGTGATCCAGTCGCCCTGTCGGATCGATTTTCCATTGGCATGCGCAATTTTTGTCGCATAGTCCACGTCGAGCTGTTCGCATCCCACGATACAGCACTTGCCCCAACCCCGAGCAACGACTGCCGCGTGACTGGTTTTGCCACCCGTCGCTGTCAGAATTCCCTGGGCAACGAACATGCCGCCAACATCCTCAGGACTGGTTTCGCGGCGAACCAGTATCACTTTCTCGCCCGCTTGCACCATGGCTTCGGCCTCTTCGGCGCTGAACACGGCCTTGCCTACTGCGGCGCCTGGCACTGCGTTAATTCCCGCAGCCAGTTGCCGCTTCGCCAGATCCGTTCGCGATGTCGACGGGTCGACAATCGGATAAAAGAGGCGGTCGATGTCTTCGGGCTTAATGCGCTCTATGGCCTCCTCTTTGGAGATGAGACCTTCCGTTGCCATGTCAACCGCGATTTTAAAGGTCGCCATTGGTGTGCGCTTACCCACGCGCGTTTGCAACATGTAAAGCGTTCCTTCTTCAACCGTAAACTCCATGTCCTGCATATCGCGGTAGTGCTTTTCCAGGAGTTGACGAACTTTCTCAAGTTGTTTGTAAACTTTGGGCATGCGCGCCGCCATCTCGGTCAAATGCATTGGCGTCCGGATGCCGGCCACCACGTCCTCTCCTTGCGCGTTGATCAGGAAATCGCCATAGAAAATCTTAGCGCCTGTCGAAGGATCGCGAGTGAAGCATACTCCGGTTCCGGAATTATCTCCGTTGTTCCCAAAGACCATCTGAACCACGTTAACCGCCGTACCGAGCAATCCGGTGATCTTTTCCACGCGGCGGTACGTCACGGCCTTCTCAGCGTTCCAGGAACCAAACACCGCTCCAATTGCTCCCCACAACTGCTCTTCCGGGTCTTCAGGAAACGCCTTCCCTGTTTTTGACTTAAAGTATTCCTTATAAGATGCGACGAGCTCACGCCAGCCTTCAGCCGGTACTTGAGTATCATCTTTAATATTGCGCTTTGATTTCATGGCGCGTAATTTTTCTTCAAGCTCTTCTTTAGGGAGACCGATCACGACCGACGAGTACATCTGCACGAATCGGCGATAGGCATCCCAGGCAAATCGATCATTATTTGTTTTTCGTGCCAACCCCTCCACGGACTTGCTGTTCAGTCCCAAGTTTAGAATCGTTTCCATCATCCCTGGCATGGAGCGAGCGGAACCGGATCGAACGCTGACGAGCAACGGATCCTTGGCATCACCCAGCTTCTTCTTCGTGGCGCTTTCCAGGCGCTTCAAGTGCTTCTTCACCTCATCTCGAAGGGATTTCGGATAGCTCATATCATGCTTGAGATAGTAGTCGCAGCATTCCGTAGTAATCGTGAAGCCGTCGGGTACGGGGAGACCGATACGCGTCATTTCCGCGAGCCCCGCCCCTTTGCCGCCCAACAGGTCTTTCATTGAGCCATCGCCTTCAGCCTTCTTTGCCCCGAAAAAATATACGTATTTCACGAATTTTCCTCCGATTAGATTATCGCTGCCGTTTTAAAATTAGTAATGACACGTCGGCGCGCCGACGCAATACTCTGCCGCTACTTTTCCTATCGGCTTTAAAACTATTTCCCTTGCTCGGCGGTAACGATTTCAGAGAAGTCGGCAATCGTAGAAAACTCCGACAGCAGTCCCGAAAGTAGCGTCAACCGGTTCTTGCGAACCTGCTCGTCCTCCGCGTTTACCATTACTTCCTCAAAGAACCGGTCCACAGCAGGTCGCAAACCGGCGATCCCCTGCAAAGCATCGCGATACCGTCCTACCCTCTTTTGTTGCTCCACTTCCTTCGTAAGCGCAGCCGCGCGCATGTGCAAGTCACGCTCAGCCTCTTCCGAAAAGAGTTCCGAGCGCACTCCTGCCAACTTCCACGCCGCTTCCGGGCCTGCTTTTTCGAGAATTTTCTGTATCCGTTTAAAAGAGACCGCCAGCGGCTCAAAGTTTTTGGTCTTGCGGATCGTACGAACGGCTTCCATCCGGCGAACGGCATCGACTAGATCATCTTTTCCAGCCGACAGTGCCGCATTGATCTCGTCGTACGCAAAACCCGCGGTCTCCTTCAAAACAAAGCGAGCACGATCGAGCAGAAACTCCAGAACCTGCTTCTCAACGGCCTGTGAGACCGCAATTTTACGGCTGCCGCGGCCTAGCGCTCTGCCCGCACGGCCGATAGACATCGAAAGCGAAACCGGTAATTTGGTCTCAAGTATTATCTTAACTATTCCAATTGCCGCCCTTCTCAAAGCAAAAGGATCACTTGAACCAGAAGGAATGAGTCCGACAGAAAAGCATCCAACCAACGAATCGAATTTGTCGGCAAGCGATACGGCCTGACCTGTGATATTCCGAGGAATCGCGTCTCCCAAGCCTGCGGGCTTGTAATGGTCGTAAACTGCTACAGAGACATCTTCAGGTTCCTCTTGATATTTAGCATAGAGGCCCCCAACGATACCCTGCAGTTCCGTAAATTCTCTGACCATCTCAGTGACCAAGTCGCATTTACAGAGTTCGGCCGCGCGGTCAGCGGCGCCGACGCTGGCATGGGAAATCCCGCTCGCGAACCACTGTTCCGAGAGCCAGCGGGCCAGTTCCCTAATTCGATCGACCTTTTCGCCATAACTACCGAGCTTCTCCTGGTAAGTCACCGCGGCTAGTTTAGGGAGATAGTCGGCCAGCCGACATTTTTGGTCGGTCTCCCAGAAGAACCGCGCATCCGCGAAGCGCGCTCGCAGCACACGCTCGTGCCCCGCACGGATCAGTCCGGCCTTATCCTGGTCTAAGTTGATCACCGCGAGGAAATTCGGAGCCAGCGTGCCGTTCTTGCGTTCCAGCGCGAAGTACTTTTGGTGGTCGCGCATCACGGTGACTAAAATTTCTTCGGGCAGCTCCAGGAAAGAAGGATTGAACCCGCCCATAATTGCGGTCGGATATTCGTTGAGATAGGTCACCATGCCCATGAGGTTAGCATCCTCATGTATCCGCAAGCCCTGAGCCGCAGCGAGGCGGCGCAATTCCCCTTCTATCTTCTTTTTTCTGTCCTCGGGACGCACCAATACGTAATTGGCCTTCAGCTTCTGTACGTAATCGGACGCATTTTTCACCGGTACCGACGATTTGCCCAGGAATCGATGCCCTGATGTGCGGTCTCCAGCCGAGGCGTCCCCTAATACCATCTTTAGGGGCTTGCCACCAAGCAACGCCACTACCCAGCGGATTGGTCGAATGAAATGCAGCCCCGACATCCCTGTCCAATACATGCTGCGCGGCCAAGGAATTTCCGCAACGGTTCGTGGCAGGACCTCTTCAAGTATTTCTTTAGCTGACCTTCCTCGTATCACTTGCCTGGCGGAAAGATACTCGCCTTTAGCGGTGGTGACGGTCGAAAGCTCATCGACCGGGATATTCATCTTTTGGGCAAAGCTTTCGGCCGCGCGAGTGGGTCGTCCGGAGGCGTCATACGCAACGGATTTGGGAGGACCGGTAATGTCTTTGATCTCGTCCGGCTGTTTTATTTTTAAGGTTTCACATGAAGCTGCCAAGCGGCGCGGCGACCCGTAGACTTCAATGTGAGCGCCACTGGTCAAATTGTGTGCGCCCAAATATTTATCAAGTATTACTTTAAGTTCCTTCATTGCGCCCGGAAGCATCCCGGCCGGAATTTCTTCGCAACCAAGTTCAAAGAGGAAGTCGGTCGTTTCCCTGGTCTTCACAGTGAAACCTCTGCGATCCCTGCGGCCGTAGCGCTACGAGCCTCTGCCTGTTGGGCCAGGAAATCCACAGCAACGCGGCAGGCAATCTGGCGAATGCGACCAATCAATTGCGCTCTCTCCGTCGTCGATATTACGCCTCGGGCATCCAGTAAGTTGAACAGGTGCGAGCACTTCAGGCAGTGGTCGTACGCCCCGAGAATCGGAAATCGCCGACCCGTCCCTTTGGCGCGCCTCTCGAAGGCTTCCAGCAGGTCGCCAGCCTCCCTTTCGTGCAATTCAAAAAGCTTTCGAGTGATTACCGGATCGGCGTATTCGAAGTTGTAGGCCGAAAACTCCTGCTCCTCAAGGAGCCTCACCTGCGCGTAACTTTGATCATCGGACCAGCGAACGTCATAAACGCTATCGACGCCTTGGAGGTAGGCGCAGATGCGGTCCAGGCCGTAGGTCAACTCAGCAGGCACGGGATCAAGGTCGATTCCTCCGCTCTGCTGAAAATAGGTGAACTGGGTAATCTC
>Ga0157378_10000997_pt1 | contig 25944 bp, 22 predicted proteins | sample M65metaG_FD_115309 | JGI IMG/M metagenome (GOLD analysis project Ga0157378, IMG submission 115309) | Miscanthus rhizosphere microbial communities from Kellogg Biological Station, Michigan, USA - M6-5 metaG | ecosystem: Host-associated > Plants > Roots > Rhizosphere > Soil | place: USA: Michigan...
TCGAGGATGCCCATGATCTCGTCGCCCATGGCCGAGTCGAGGTTGCCGGTGGGCTCGTCGGCCAGCACGATGCGCGGCTTCCCGACGATGGCGCGGGCGATGGCCACGCGCTGCTGCTGTCCGCCGGAAAGCTGCGTCGGAAAGTGATGGACGCGCGAGGAGAGGCCGACGCGATCGAGCGCCGCCAGCGCGCGCTTGCGCCGTTCCGCCGACCCGATCTTCCGATACAGCAGCGGGATCTCCACGTTGTCGAGCACCGTCAGATCGGGGACGAGATGGAAGCTCTGGAAGACGAAGCCGAGCTTCTCGTTGCGCATCTTCGCCAGCGACCGGTCGGCCGCGCCGTTGATGTGCTGCCCGTCGAGCGTCAGCCGGCCGTTGGTCGGCTTGTCGAGCAGCCCGATCAGGTTCAGCAGCGTCGACTTCCCGCAGCCCGACGGCCCCATGATCGAAACGAATTCGCCGTCCGCGATGTCGAGGTTGATGTTCTGCAACGCGAGCGTCTCGACGCGCTCGGTGCGGTAGACCTTGTCGATGCTGGTTAGGGTGATCATGTTGTTGCTCCTTTGTGTGGTGGTTGCTGAGTTGCTGGGTTACTGAGTTGCTTGGTCCCACGCAGCAACCGAGCAACTCAGCAACCCTGCAACCTTTACTTCAGCCTCAACTCCCGAATCCCCTGGTAATCGTTCATGTTCGAGATCACGACGTCGTTGCCTTCGCGCAGTCCGTCGATTGGTTGAATCAGTTCGTCGCCGGTCAGGCCCCAGTGCACCGAGGTGCGGACGAGCGTGTTGCCGCGAACGACGAAGACGTCCTCGCGCTCGCCCTGGCCAAGCGCTCCTCGGCGGAGACGCAGCACATTGCCGCGGCTGCCGAGGATGGGGAAAACGTCGACGCGAAGGTTGTTGCGCAGCTTCTGGTGCGCGCGCTGGTCGAGGGTGACGTAAAACTTCGCCACGCCGTTCTCGATGCGCGGATCGATGCTGGAGATCGTGCCCTCGATGGTGGTGGCGTCGTCGAGCTTCACGTGCGCGCGCATGCCGGCGGAGAGCTTCGATGCGTGTACGTCAGGGATGGTGCCGACGACGCGATACGCGGAGAGGTCGGCCACACGCGCGAGCACATCTCCCTTGCGAACGGTGGCGCCGACTTCCGGCAGCACCCAGGTGAGGACGCCTTCCTGATCGCTGCGGGCCATGGCCAGGTTGAGCTGGCGTTCCGACTGGTCGCGCTCGCGTTGCGCCGTGCGGAGATCGAGCTCCACGGCGGCGATCTGCGCCTGTGTAGTGCGGCGGATGCGCGCCATCGCGTCGCGAAGTTGCGCGATCTCGATGTCGCACTTTTTCTTGGCGGTGACCGCCACAAGTTCATCCTGCGCGGACACCAGGCCCTCGGCGTGCATGCGTGAGTTCTGCATGGCCTTGAGCTTGAGGATGTCTGAGTCGAGCTGCTTCTGCTCCAGCGCCGCCGAGGCCGAGGCAATGTCCTCCTCCGCCTTCAGCCGCGCCTGGACCACCGCGCTCTCCTTCTGCGCCACGGCATCGTTCAACTTGTCGAGATCGAGTTTCGTGGCCGAGGTATCGAGCGTCAGGATCGGATCCCCCGCGTGGAGCCGGTCGCCCGCGCGATGCTGAATCCGCAACGTGCGCGCCTCCACGGGACTGGAGATGACCGTCTCGATCTCGGGAACGACGGTACCTGTCGCCTGGAGTGTGGCATCGACCACGCCGCGCTCGACGCGCGCAATCTGCAGATCCGATCGCCGCACCGAGGGCCGCAACCAGCTCACCGTCGCCGCGACGCAGAAAATGATCGCCGCCGCCGCGATGACGCCGATGATCACCCGCCGTGTAGTGCGCCGCGTCCGAACTGTCTGTGCAATTTCCCGATCCATGCTGGCCGGCTACATAACCAAGCGGGGTGCCAGGGATGGGTTGTTGAAAAGAAAGGGGTTAGGGTGATCGCGAGTCGTTTTCAGCGTCCGCTTCCGAAGGAGAGTGTTCGGAATCGAACATCTTCAATTCGCAGTGGCGACGGAGCGCGTCAGCGCCGACTGGCTCGGCGCGCGCCCTTGCCGCCGCACCAATGCCATTACGCTACGTCGGGTGGGCGCAATTCCGGAAAGATTGACCTGCAAACCGGGTGGCGTTATTCTGCGACACAAGATTGAGGAGGCAACACATGAGCAAAAAATTCTTGAATGCTCCTACGGCATCGTCTGTAAGGCTCATCCCTTTCACCAAAGCGAAGGTTGTCAGCGGAATCATCCCGGGCGCCTACATTCTCATAGTGTCGGGAATCAAGCCTTACCTGAACATGAGGGTCAGGCTGATTCCATTGGTCTACATTCAGCGCCCCGATTACTGGGGCATCGAAGTTGTCGGATCTCTACCGGGTATCGGTCTTCCGACGACGGCGCCTTATACCGTTTCGCTTCCGCTGGATGGGATCACCGGCAAGAAAGGCATAGAAGTGATCGGGGCGAACAAGAAACTGAAGATCGCCGTTCCGCCGAAGTAATAGGACCAGAGTAGGTCGATGGCAGTCCATTCTCTCGTGAACTGCCTTCGACCTCGGAACGCGACTACTCGGACGCCGCCGGCCAAGGTGCGGCGGCGTAGGCCTGCGCTGCCACGATGAATTCAGCCATCGACTTCACGTCCTGCTTTTTCTTTCCTCCCAATGCCTGCTTCACCGCGTATTCGCCCAGGCCGCGATAGCTCTCCAGCTGCGATTCGCTGAAGAACTGGTCGGTCATGGTCGGCTCGTGGGGGAAGGTGTCGTGGCCGGTGGCGTAGTTGTAGATGTCGCGCGGCTCGCTGCCGTAGAAGACTGGCTTGATGTAGACGAATTCGCCATCTTCCTTCGGATCGTTCCCGTCGATCTCCGAATAGAGAATGCGACCGGTTGCGCAGTATTTGGGATTGTTGAGCTTCTTTTCTCTGTCGGACGAGCGAGGATAGAGCCGCACGTTGTCGATGACCACCCGGATGCCGAAATCGATGTAGATCTTGCGGATGGCGTTGCCAAGGTCTTCGAAGGTGAAAGTCTGATCCTGGCCGCCGTCGCTGACGACGATGTAGCGGCAGCGCCGCAGAACCATCTCGTACAAACCAAGGTTCTCGAAGTGGCCGCCGTCCGAGAGGTAGACGTACGGCTGATTGTGGTCGGACATCCCCAATGCCTCGGACAGCAGCGGCCGGAGCGATGAGATCGGATTGTCGAGTTTGTAGGTGGTGTCGTTCTTCGGATTGCCCAGCCACCAGCCGAGGCGGACGTTGAAGAAGGTAAGGATCAGCGCCAGCGCCGAGGAGGAGTGGTAGCCCATGTTCGGGCTGGCGGCGGCGCCCGAGATGCCGACGGCCGTCCCGAGCTTCATGCCGCGCGGACCGCCGTATTCATCGCTCGGCCGGTAGCCGAGATTGAGGCTGCCGCAGTGAAGCGGCGATGCGGTAAACGATTCCGCTTTTCGCTCCTGCCACGCCAGATTCTCGCCGCTGGTCAGGTTGAGGCACATGTTCACCATGTGCATCGGGCGTTGCAGCAGGTCGCTGATGGGAAGGTTGTCGTTCGGATCGAAGCCGGTGAAGGGATTCGGATTGCGGTTTGTGTTGGACGCGCCGAGGTACGCACGGGTGATGCGGTCGCGATAGAGAGCGTGCATCGAGAAGCGATTGACGCCGATGAGCGATGAGGCGAGAAGGGCCAGGAGGAATGCACCGAGGACCAGGACGGCCGAGGTGCCGAGCGGCGTCTGCTCCAGGACATAGAGATGATCGAGGCCGTCCAGCTTGTCCGCTTCGATCGCCGGATGCTCGATGGTTTTGAGTTTTTGGTCTCCGGTCGCAAGTGCGGCCACGCGCGGCGGCGCGACGTTCGGATGATTGACCTTCCCCTCATACGTCCATGACGTCCGCTTGAGGAAGTTGACTTCGAAATGTTGATCCGGGCGCGGTTTGATGATCCCGCGGCTCGCCAGGCACGTGTCCAGGAGGAAGGTGGTGCCGAGGGAAAGAGCGGCCAGGAGGACGAGGGCGAAGATCGGCGTGGCCACGGCGGCGAGAATGGTCGACACTCCGCCTGATGTGCTCTCTCCTTCTTTCTGCTTATCGTTCGCGCCGGTCTTGCTGCTTCGTCCCACGGCCATGGCGAAAAGTCCGCTGACGCCGCCAATCAAGCCGATAGTTCGCGGCGCGTAGTAGAGGCCCACCGGTCCGTAGATGACGACGGCGGTGATCACGATCCATCCGAGGCTTGCGATGACCGCCCACGCCCCCGATCTTCCCCACCATTCGCGATCGAAGTCGTCGTTGAATCGTCCCGTGCCGCCGATGAAGACCGTGGCCTGAAGCAGCAGGGCCAGTAGAACCAACGGAACGCCGAAGACGATGTACAAGGCAGCAACGGAGTCAGTGAGCGAAGGGATTTGCCCATTCACCCACGCCAGGACTTCGGGGCGTTGCATGGTGTGCAGCGTCTTCGAGAAGGGGAACAAGCGAAGGAACAGATAGATCAGTATGCCCAGCAGCGCACCGCTGAACGCGGCGACTACGAGCTCGATCAATTGGTTTCTCCAGACCGGCTGATCGGGCCGGTCTTCGTCGCGAATCTTGCGGAACGAGTAGATCAGCGAGGCGAAGATCGTTCCGGCGGCCGCCTTCCAGACGATGTTCCAGAGGCCGTAACGAGTGAGATCGAACCAGGCGTGCCCAATAACCAGTGCGACGGCGAGGAGGCACAAGGGCAGAAGGCAGAGCCACTGAAAGGCGCCGTTGGTGTATAGCCAACGCTTCTTCGCCGGCTTGGCTGTCGGCCGTGTCAAACCGATAAAGCCGAGAGCCCACACGAACAACGCGACCGCGGTGTATTCGATGAAAGGTCCCACTTCCTGTTTTTCTCCGACGACAAGGCTGACGAAGAGTCGAGGAAGGGCGAGCACGCCCAGAGAAAACGGAATCAACACTACCCACATCAGAAGCAGGTTTCGAAGATATGCGCCAAGGAACGCCCACGTGTCGGCCGACAGCAGCCCCAATTTCGGGGTCAGGTAGTTGCTGTATTCGCGCAAGTGATGAACAGGCGGAGGCTCCGGTTTCATCTTGTCGCCGGTCGGCTCGCGCAACTCGTCGACGACTCCTTCCATGTTTCCCTTACGTTTGGCCCATCCCGAGAGCCAGGAGCCGATGTAGCCGCCGCCGGAGACCGTCGAGAGGTAGTCGATCTGCGTCAGGACGCTTTCTTTGGTGTTGCTTCCGAGCTTCGCCAGTCCCTGGAGAACGCCTAGGGCGAAGGATGCGCTGCGGATTCCGCCTCCAGAGATGCAGACCGCGGCCCGCTTCTTCTTGCTTTGGTGAAGCGCGGTGACGACTTTGTTGAGGTCGTCCTTAATCGCGTCATCAAACGGCGCGTCTGGGTAGAGATGGTTGTATTCGGCGTGGAGCACTTCCGAAAGCGGGATGCATCCGCTCATGGCTACCTTCTCTCTGTTTGTGGGTTTGCAGAGAAGACGGTTGGCCAGAGGGTGATGTGAATGCCGGCTCAGCGCCAGACCGGCAGCTCGACGTAGCTGTCGGCGAACCAACGGATCTTCAGCGGCACCTTGGCGTCGGCGATTGTTTCGTCGCTCACGTCTTTTCCGGTTCCGTAGTTGATCTGCTGGCCGTTGCCTTTGAGGATGCTGAGCACGACCACGAGCCGGCTGCCCGGTTCGACCTTGCGGCTCATTAGTCGGACGCTCTTGAAATCGAGATGCTGCCGTTTGCCCGGCGTCAGCAGATGGCGATGACTGAGGTTGGCGACGTAGCTGGCGCGAGCCCAGTACGGAGCGAGTTGCAGGTACTCGCCTTTCGTCGTCAGCTCGAAGAGACCAACGTTGAAATCGAAATCCTTCTTGTTGGCAATGAAATCGAGCCGGCCGGCGAAGAGGCCGCTGATCTCCGCCGGTGTCTGGATCGGATCGCTGACGAAGACCACCGAGTTCGCAGTGTCGATTGCCTTGTCCAGAACTCCGCCGCCGGGTGCTTCGCGATCGGCATCGCTGCGGTCGGCGAGATTCACGGTCAGGGAAACGGAGCCTTTCGTTTTCTTGCGGAAGAGGCGATAGTCCTTCCCGGATCGCGTCGCGCTCAGATGAAATCGCAGCGTTTGATTGGCCATCGCCGCCAGTGACGGCGCGTGTTTCCAGACGTTCGCTCCCATCACTTCGTAGTTCACCTTGTCCTGCAGCATGGCCGGCTTCGGACCGCCCTTGAGCGTGTAGTCGAACCATTGGTAACGCAGCGCGTCCATGTCGAGCTGGGCGAGCGGGTCGAGATCGTAGCCGCCGAGGTTCGTCATCATGTTCGTGCCGAGAATGCTGACGGTCCCGCTATGGCCGCGGACGTGATCGTAGGGACCGATGATGAGGTAGTGCTCGGCATTGGGGCGATAGCGATAGTGCTCGTTGAAGTAATAGACCGCCGCGCCCGGCCCGCCGAAGTAGTAGCCGGCGGTCTGCAGGACGGGGATATCGATGCGCGCGAACTCTTTCTTGTAAGGAATCGTCGCCTGCCAATACGAGTCGTAGCTCGGATGTGAGATCCAGCGATCGAAGATCGGATTGGGCGTGCCGTCGATCTTGTCGAGGTCGCGATACGCGCGGCCGGTCGCGTACCAGTCGTGGTTCAGGCGATTCCAGCGGGCGTTGTCGCTGTAAGTAGCGTCGTCGAGGGCCTTGGTGTTCGTCGTGTAGAACGGCCACGGGTAGACGAAGTTCCAGAAGACGTTGCCTTCCATCGGCACGTCGATTCCGGGCGCGACCGGAGCGCCGGCCATGATCGCCTTCAGCGCCTTCGGCATCCGCTTCGTTGCCGCCCACGCGGCGAAGCCTTCGTAGCTGCCGCCGTACATGCCGACGCGCCCGTTGCTCCACGGTTGTGCGCTGATCCAATCGATTAGCGCGGCTGCATCGTCAGCGTCGTGCTCGTACGGCATCGGCTGATCGGAGCTGCAACCCTTGCCGCGCGTAAGGCCGACGATGCCGGCGTATCCACGCGAGGCCATGCGCCGCGCCTGATTGAGATTGTCGTCCGCCTGCGCGTAGATGGTGAAGTTGAGAATCGCCGGCAGGCGGCCGGCAGTTCGCGGCCGTACGGTGAGCGCGCAGACAGTTCCGCCGTCGGGCATCTTGACCGCGACGTCCTGCTCGATGATGTAGCGGCGAAGGTCATCCTCGCCGGACAGCTCGGCGATGACCGGTGCGAAGCTGCGATAGGCCTGAACACTGAGGTATCTGCGGACCAGATCGACCGCGTCATTGATCGGCAGCGATGTCGCACCTTTGTGCCGGTCGAGCGCGCTGCGAAGCCCGTTCTGCAGGACGACCACCGAGGTGCCGAGGGACCAGAGCACGCGATAGGCGGAATCGTCATCGACCTTGCCGAGAGTTTCGCGGAACGATTGGCGGAAGGCGTCGTCGAACGGCTTCTTCTCCGCGGCTTCGATCGCTTTCGCGTTCGCGTAAATCTCCCAGCGCACATTCGCCAGCGATGGCCGCATGGAGCGTAGCGTCTTCTGCGCCTCCGCGTACTTGCCGGCGACGAGCTGTAGCCGGGCCAGGTTGTCGAGATACTGATCACGATCGGCGTTCGCGTACTTTGCCATCACCTGCTCGGCAAAGGCTGGCATCGCCGCCGCGAGCACGGCGTCGTCTTTCGCTGCGTCCACAGGAAAATCGATCTGCTGCGCGCCGGCGAACGGAGCTGCCGCGAGACACACCAGAACCAGACCGGCCAACGCCGCCGTTCGCACGCGCATCAGGAGTCCTCCGCGGAGTAAGACGCCGGGATGAGGGAAAGGTTGGAGATGCTACCTGACCGGGACCACCGCACCCCAATCCACCCGCCCGCCCGGGATCGGCGACCAGTCGGGGTGCGAGACGGACGTGTCGACTGCGAGGGCGACGAGGTGGCCGTTGAAGTCCATCAGAAGTTTGTCGTCGATCAGCGAGGTGAGGATTTCCTCGAGCGTGGCCGGATCGATGTCGAGGCTCTCGGCGAGAGCGCGGCGGTCGGTGGCTTCGTCGCACGCGGTGTAGACGCGGGCGGCGAGTGGCGGCAGGACGTGGTGATCGTTCGTACGGCATGATCGAGAGTCGGTGATCTCGATCGTGTCGCCCTCGCGTCGCATGTTCAGCACCGGCCTCTCGCTTGCGGTTTCGTGCGCGTTGCGCCACAGGCCCAGCCAGGCCACCAGAAGCCGCTGGCCGAGGGCGGGCGGAGGGGCGGCAGTGCGCTCGGTGAAGTAGTAGGCAAGGTCCGTCATCTCTTCGGGAGGAAGCGGATAGACCTGCGCGTAGGCCGGCTCCGGGGTCAGATCGAGTGCGTACGCCGAGGAGTCGCGATGGTAGGGACTGAAACGGACGAACTGGATTGGCGTCGCGTAGACCGGCGGCTGGAGGTGCGTCACCAGCGGAAGCCACGACAACAGCTCGAAATACCACTCGTCGCGCTGGCCGGGGACGTCGATCAGAAAGATCCACGAGATCTCCATCGACAGCTCGGCTGCCCATTTGAGCAGCTGCACGTTCATCCAGCCCTTGTTGCCCTTCGCCAGCAGCCGGAGGATCTCGTCGTGAAAGCTCTCGATTCCCGGTTGGATCGAACGGACGCCGGCGTCGGAGAAGCCCTGCATGTGCCGGCGCCGGAGATTGGCCTTGGTCTCGTAGAAGATGTCGTAGCCGTGCCCCTGCAGCTGCGGCAGGACGCGCTCGTGATACTGCATGTCGATGATGTTGTCGACCACGGTGAAGCGGCGCACTCCGTAGCGCGCGGCCAGGCGATGAAACTCCTCCACCGCACGGGCCGGGCTCTTGGCGCGATACGACATGTTGCCGCCGTTCAGCCCGCAGAAGGTGCAGTGTGATTTCGCGCCCCACCAGCAGCCGCGCGACGTCTCCACCACCACCGCCGGCTCGATGGCATCGCGCAGCGGCGAGCGCTCCAGGGCGGTGAAGTAGTCGTCGTAGTCCGGCGTCGGGATGTCGTCCATGGAGAAGACCGACGCCCGCGGCGGCTCGATGTCGCGAATTTGAGACGTCGTTTGATCGATGACGCCAACCGGTGGCGTGATCTCGCGCCCGTGCTCGAGCAGCTGGCGGACCAGCGGCACGATGATCTCGTCGGCCTCGCCGGAGACGACGAAGTCGACCCACGGAAAGGCGCGCGCCGCGGCCATCCCCATGGCCGACTCGCAATTGGTCCCGCCGATCATGGTGATGATGCGGGGATCGCGGTCGCGGATCGCGCGCAGCAGTGCCAGCGACGCGGTGTGCTGCTGGAAGGTCGACGAGCAACCGACGATGCGCGGCCGCACGGCCACGATCTCGTCCGCGAGCTCGTTGGTGAATCGCGCCGCCTCGGCGCGCAGCGCCAGGAGAAGCGCGGCAGGATCGGTGTCGAGCTCCGCAACGCGGCCTTGCATCAACTCCGCTGCGATCTCCGCCAGGTACCCGTCGTCGACCGCGCTCATTTCCGGAAAGGCCGCCGCGGCGAAGGTCCACTCGCCGATGAGCAGGGTCGTGCGCGAGTTCAGCACGCCGTCGTACGCGTGCATCCCGATCCGCGCGGCGAAGTCGAGACAGGGATAGCGCGTGTCGACTGCGATCCCGGCGCCGCGAAGCTCAGCCGTAAGCAGTCCCAGGGCGATCGATGGCCGTTCAACTGCCGCGTACGGCATCGAGATGAGGCAGACATCCATGTATCGCAACAATTTGGGGCGGTTTGCTGAAAGAGTCAATAAAGGGGGTAGGGAAACAATCACCATCCGTCACTCCTACTAGTGACGAAAGGAGGTAGTACTCATGAGCGAAGGAAGAATGCTTTACGGCGTCACCATTCACGATTCCATCAAACGCGGAGACCAGTCGGAGATGCAGCAGCTGTTGGCGGAAGCGGAAAAGCAGCAGAGCGAGCTCAGTCAGGGCATCCGCGATCTGCAGAATGCGGTCAAGGGTGGCGGTTACCATCCCTTCCGTCCGCTTTACGGCGTCGTGATCTCTGATTCCATCAAACGCGGCAACAAGGACGAGTTGACGAAGCTCCTCGACGAGGCCAGGCAGGCGCACCAACAGCAGGGAGACCTCGGCCGGGCCATCAAGGACCTCGAAAACGCGCTGGCGAAATAAGGAGGACGCTATGGCAACCGGACCGATCATGCCCTACGGCGCCGCGATCAACGACGCCATCAAGCGCCAGGACAAAGGCGAGATGCAGCGCCTGCTCGATCAGGCCAGGGATCTCCATCAGAAACAGGGAGACCTCGGCAAGGCGATTCAGGAGCTGGAGGCGGCACTGAAGAAGAGCTATTAGGACGCCCTCATGGAAGAGAAAAAGCTGCCGCACCGCTATGCCACGGCCGACGATTTCGCCCGGAGCCACCCCATTCATGTGGTCTGGGAGATCACGCTGGCGTGCAACCTCAAGTGCATGCACTGCGGATCGCGGGCCGGCAAGGCGCGCCCCTCGGAACTGTCGACCGAGGAGTGTCTCGATGTGGTGCGGCAGCTCGCCCGGCTGCGCGTGCGCGAGGTGACGGTCATCGGGGGCGAAGCCTTTCTTCGCCGCGACTGGCTCACTATCATCCGGGCCATCACCGACCATGGCATGCATCCGAGCATGCAGAGCGGCGGACTGGCGCTGAATGAAGAGCGCATCCGCGCGGCGAAGGAGGCCGGACTGCGCTCGTGCGGCGTCTCGCTCGACGGCCTGCCGGCGCTGCACGACAAACTGCGCGGCGTGAAGGGATCGTTCGATCACGCCATGCGCGCGCTGCGCCTGCTCAAAAAGTACGACATCCCCAGCAGCGTGAACACGCAGATCGGCGCGACGACGTTGCCCGACATGCGCGAGCTGTTGCATCAGATCGCCGACGCCGGCGCACGCAACTGGCAGATCCAGCTCACCGTGGCCATGGGAAATGCGGTCGATCACGATGAGATCCTGATGCAGCCGTATCAGATCCTCGAGTTGATGCCCCACCTGGCGGAGCTCTTCGACGAGGCGCTCTCCCTCGGCGTGCTGATGCAGCCGGGCAACAACATCGGCTACTTCGGTCCGTACGAGCATCGCTGGCGCGTCACCGACGCCGAGACCGGCCACTTTCAAGGCTGCGCCGCCGGCCACACGGGCCTCGGCATCGAGGCCGATGGCACGATCAAGGGTTGTCCGTCGCTGGCGACCGCCGACTACTCGGGCGGCAATGTGCGCGACATGACCATCGACGACATCTGGAATCACTCCGATCAGCTCCGCTTCACGCGCGACCGCACGGTCGACGATCTGTGGGGTTTCTGCCGGAGCTGTTACTACGCCGAGGTCTGCCGCTCCGGATGCACCTGGACCAATCACACGCTCCTCGGCCGCGCTGGCAACAACCCGTACTGCCACCATCGCGCGCTGACCTTGGCGAAGGACGGAAAACGCGAGCGCATCGTGAAGGTGGAGGAAGCGCCCGGCAAGCCGTTCGACGCCGGCCGCTTCGCGTTGTTGCTCGAGCCGATCGACGGCAGCAGCGAAGCCATCGTCCAGGAGCCGCCACCGCCGCGCGCGAAGAGCGAGATCGTGCGCTCAACGACAGACCGTGTCCCGCCGAGCCTGACTCTCTGCCGCGGTTGCGAGCAGTACGTCTACCCGGGAACGGAGAGCTGTCCCTTCTGCGGCGGCAACATCCGCGCGCTCGCCGACGGTTACGCCCAACAGCAGCGCGAGATCGCCGAAGCCGCGGCCCGCCTGCGCGATCTGCTGGCGATGAAGAAGGCTGCCGCGACGGCTCTTCCGTATTGATCGCTCAGGTTTGTCCTGCTACTTCGGCACCACGGCCTTGACCTCGGCGGACAGCAGCTGCGCCAGGGCGGGGTCGGCGACGGCCGTTCTCAGGGCGCCGATGACCTTCGCGTCCTTCGGCGCGATCCGTGCCAAGGTCAGCGCAGCGCCCGCGCGTTTCTCGCGGGTTTGATCTTCGTCCTGTACGAAAGCGATGAGATCGTCCCGGGCAGGTGCGCCCTGGTTACCCATCCGCTGCAGCGCCACGAGCGCGCGATTGGGATCTTCGGTAGTCTTCGAGCGGATGATCGAGCCGAGAGCGCGCGCTGCGGTTGCCGAGTCTCCCAGTCGTGCCAGGGCGGCCGCGGTATAGAGCCGGGTGTCCGGATCGCGCGCAGTCAGGAGGCGGCGGAGAACCGGGATCGCTGAATCGGCGTTTATTTTGCGCGAGCGTCCGAGAGCGATCGCGGCGTGTTTCGCCCACGGATCATACGGATCTTCCGCAACGCGCACGAGAACGGGAACCGCGGTCGCCAAAGCCTCGTCGGTGCCGATTCCTACCAGAGCGGACGCTGCCTCGACGTTCCGCGTGCCCAGAATCGCCTTGATGGCCGGGACGGCGCTTTTTGCCTCCGACCCCATGTCGCCGAGGATCTCGAGAACCATCGAATCGCCCAGATGCCGAATGAGCTCCGGGACGGCGCGCGCGCCGAGGGCGACGAGAAGGTGATGCTGGACATCCGGTTGCGCGAACATGGCGCGGTTCATCTGACGGAGCAACGTCCTGACGGTTGCATCGGTATCTGCCTCGCTCGCTCGTCCGAGAGTGAATGCGGACGCGGAAATGCTGAAGATATCCAGTTGCGGGTCCTTCAATGCGCTCCGCAGTACCGCGAGGTCTACCGCCGGCGCGGCCTTCAGAATCGTTTTGTGCTGGATGACCGGCCCGCCAAGCGCATCGTCTTCGTGGCTCTGCATGGCGTCGAGGGCTTCGGTGGCAAACTGCCGGGCCGCCTGGAGAGCCGCGGATTTCGCATCAGCCGCCCAGGAGTTGCGCGCGAGAGTGAGAAGCGTTGCGATGAGGATCAGCTTGCGCATGAAAGCACCTATGGTTTCGTGTAATACAGGCGAAGGACGCTCGGTGTGAGCACTTGCCCGTACTTGCTCACGATGAGCGTCGGATACGGGCGCGGATCAGAAAGGATGGTCCGAATCGTGTTGTTTACTTCGCGCCGGAGAACCAGCTCGACCGGCCCCGGAGGCGGTACCGCGAATCCGCTGAACTCGAAGATGTAGCTCTGACCTGGATTGAGCGAGACATTCGCAACCGATGTGGCGCGCGAACCGTTCACTTCCACGTTTGCCGGCAGTACGAATTCTTCGATCACTTCGAGTGCAAACGGAATCGTGACCTTCGTGAATCCCGCGTCGAATTTCGGATTCTGGTAGATGGTCAGCGGGCTCTGCGCCTCCGCTCCCTGCAGCGCCTGCCACTGGGTCAGGATCGAATCGAGATGGCTGTGCCACGACCAGAAGATCGGATCGCGCATCGACGTTGCCGGGTCCGACATGTCGTCGCTGGCAGCGATGTGCGCCAACGCGTGATAGTTGACCTGAAAGTCGGTCCGGTACTGGCCCGATTCGATCGATTCTCCGAGCTGACGCAACGTGTAGTCTTTCAGCGATTTCTTCGTCGAGACGGTGCAGGTCTTGACCCTGTTCTGGTCCGGGCAGCCCGCGGCATACCAGGGATCGCTGGTCGTACCGATTGCCGCTTTCCAGAACGACGGCAGGACCGCGATTCCCGTTCCGGAAAGAGTCGATGGACAGCTGCTTCCGCAGAGGACTTCCTTGACCGTGTCCATCTTCAAGGTATACGCGGCCGAAACGAAGGATGCCCTGCGGCCGCGCGACTCGGCCTGCGTTACGAAATCAAACTCGCCCTCGTGTGCGTGCGCCAGCCCCCCATCCGTGAGGTCGAGCGTGATCAGGTCGTGCCGTTGCGAAAACGCCTGCGCCGGAGCGACGCTCGTCGACGGGTGCTGTTTCGACGCGACAGGCGAGCCGGTCAGCCATGGTGTTGCCGGATCCCAATTCGCGAGCGGCGGGTAGCCGAAGTACGTGCGCCAGCGATTGAAGTACTCGAGCTGGCTCCGATGCCAGGTGAGGAAAAGATCGCCACGCCGCGTGGTGGGGAGAGAGAACATGTGGACGGAGTGCCAGTTGTTGTGGTTCTCCATCAGGAGATCATCCGAGTAGAACTTCTCCGGCTTGTCACCACGGACGACGCGAAACGATGCGGTGGCGGTCAGTAGCGTGCCGCCGGCCAGTACCGTCACATGAACCACGTTCGGCGAGGCGGGCGGCGTGACGTCTCTCCAGAGAAGGTGAAGGGTCGGGGCAAGATAGTCGTTAAGACCGAGACTCACCGCCTCGCCGTCCTTCGTCGTCCAGTCTTTGAGAGGAGAGCCGGTGACGATCCACTGCGGGTTTGTGAAGCTCGTTGCCGGTGTCACGCGCAGCTGGAGGCGCACGTGCTCTCCGACGTTCACCGTCTGTGTGGTTGTAATCGCAACGCCCGCATCGTTCGTGACTTGCAGTGTCTGAGCATTCGCGGCGAATGCGCTGCCACAAATCGCGAGCGATAACAGAATCGAACGAAAATGCCTCATCACCGTAGCTCCTTGAAAAAAGGATAGGAGTCCTTATTCGGAGAGTCCTCGGCGGCTGCTTTCCCTACCCCTGCCGCCGATGCCTTTGGCAGCGATGCGCTACCATTCCCCGCGGATTCGCCTCTGAAACTCACCGCCGATATCTGATTTCGTCTCCTCACGCACCCACCTGAAGCCGGGACCGCTCGATGTGTGTCCCGCGACGATGGAGACGAAATGAACACCAACGATTGGACTGAAGATTTTTTCCACGGGCTGGCCATCGATTTCTGGCTGGCCGTGGCACCGCCGCCGGATGGCGATCTGCCGTTTCTGGAGAACGCATTCGGCGTGCCGGCCGGACAGGCCATTCTCGACGTTGCCTGCGGCGCCGGCCGTCACAGCATCGCTCTCTCCCAACGCGGCTACGCGGTCACCGGCGTCGATTTATCGACGACCTGTCTTGCCGAGGCGCAGCGACGTGCCACCGACCTGTCGATCGAATGGCATCGCGCCGATATGCGCGAGCTTCCCTGGCGCGACCGTTTCGACGGCGCGCTCTGTTTCGGCAACAGCTTCGGCTACAGCGACCGCGATGGAACGCGCGCCTTTCTCCGGACACTCGCGGCATCGCTGAAGCCGGGCGCTGCCTTCGTCCTCGAGAGTGGCGCGACCGCGGAGTCGCTCCTCCCAACGCTGCAGACGCGCCGCTGGATGGAGGTGGGCGACATCCTCTATTTCTCCAGCGCCACCTACGACCCTGCGGACAGCCGTCTCGACGTCGACTACACCTTCGTGCGCGGCGACACGCGGGAAACGCGAACGGCGCATACGTGGATCTACACGATTGGCGAGCTGCGCGAGATGTTCGCCGGCGCCGGGATGGTCGTCGAGCAACTGTGCTCGACGCCCGCAGGCGATCCGTTCAAGCTCGGCGATTCGCGGTTGCTGCTGGTGGCAAGAAAGAGGAAGTAAGGTTTCTCATTGGCAGCGCCCATCACACACGAGGGCGCTGCCAATCGAGACCTCAACGCTATTTATCTTCCTCGACCTTGCTGCTGTTCGCGGTGCGATGCTCGATCACCTGAAACCGGAGGAAGTCATGAATCGCGGAGAGCGCCTCCGGGTTGTTCGTGGTCATTCGAATGCGAGCCCCTGAGTCCACGTCTTCATAGCGATAGTTGATGGAGGCGTGCAGACGCTCCATCTGCTTGACGCCGTCCGGTGTGTAGCCATGCACGAACGTCGGAGTCTTGAAATCCTTATTGGTGAATTCCGAAGCGATTCCGTGGAGATGCGTCCGAACCGAAGCCACGGTCGCAGAGTCTTTGGGATCGTTCGCGCGCAGCTCGATTGCGCCGCCGTCGGCAAACAGGCGAAACGAATGACTTGTGACCTCATGCGACATCACCAGCGAATCATGCCGGCTGTCGACTGCCGCGCCGTGTTTCGCGTCTCCACTTGCGACGACATGATCTTCGTGGCTGGTCGTCGTCCCTTCCGAAGCTGCCTTCATATGTTCGGCATGGAGTGGACATGTTGCTGGATCGGAGCTCTGCGCATGGACAGTGGCTCCCAGAAGCAATGCAGTCAGTGCGATGGTTTTGATCACGAATCCTCCGTTATTGGTTTGGTGAGTCATTTTGTTCTTGAGCAGCGTAAGGTCTGGAACCAGTACGAGAGTCAAGGGGTGAAAGGGAGTGTTCGCCGAAGCGTGACCGGAAACGCTGAGATGTAAAATTCTTTGCCGGTCGCGGACGCCGGAGCGCACTTGCGGCTACGTTGTCCACAATGAGCTCTGATCTCCTCCTCATTGGCTCCGTAGCAGGCCAGACAGGCGTGAGCGTCGACACGGTTCGGCACTACGAACGGAAGGGCCTCCTGCCGAACGTCATTCGCGATGCCAGTGGTTATCGGCGCTATCCGGCCGAAACGATTGACCGGATCCGCATCGTTCGCGCGGCACTGGCGATCGGGTTTTCGCTCGACGAGCTTGCGCGTGTCTTCCGGCAGCGCGCATCCGGCAAGCCGCCTTGCGCGTACGTTCGCGATCTTGCCATCCGGAAGCTCGCGGAGCTTGACGAGCGCATTGCGGCGATGAATGCCATCCGAGCGGTTCTTGCTGCCACAGCAACGTCGTGGGAGCAGCGGCTCCGGACCACGCCCGACGGCGGCTTCGCGCACTTACTCGAATCGCTGATTCACTGAGCGATCTGTTCGATCGCCTCGATCGCCCTGGCTACCTGCTTGTCCCGCTTCTCGATCTTCCTGCACTTTCCGATCACGTCCTCGATCAGCGCCCAGGTCACGTTCGATGGCTGGTAACGATCGGGATTCGATTCGGCAACGTGCCGGCCGAGCGCGCCGAGGGCGGTGTGGTAGGGGAGCGGAACAGGTGTGATGTCGTGTGAAAGGTCATCGATGTAGCGAGCGACCAGCAGCCCGACCGCGGACGACTCCACGTAGCCTTCCACGCCCGTGATCTGGCCGGCGAAGAAGAGACGATCGTCGCTCTTCGATTGAAACGTCGGCCGGAGATGCCGTGGCCCGTTGATGAACGTGTTGCGGTGCATGGAGCCGAAGCGCGCGAAGACGGCATTCTCCAGGCCGGGGATCATCTGGATGACCCGCTTCTGCTCCGGCACGCGCATCTTGGTCTGGAAGCCGACGATGTTGAAGTAGTCGTCCGAGAGGTCTTCCTTGCGCAGCTGGATGACGGCGTGCGGCCGCTCGCCGGTGACCGGATGCTCCAGCCCGACCGGTTTCATCGGCCCGAATCGAAGCGTTTCGATCCCGCGCGAAGCGATCTCTTCGACCGGCAGGCACCCTTCAAAATGCGCCGCCTTTTCAAAATCATGTGGCGCGAACACCTCGGCAGACAGCAGCGCGGCGACGAACGCTTCGTACTCTACCTGCGTCATCGCCGCATTCAGGTAGTCGGTCGACGATCCCTTGCCGTAACGCGACTTCCAATACAGCTTCGACATGTCCAGCGAGTCGGCGGCCAGAATCGGCGCGATGGCGTCGTAGAAGTACAACCCGTCGCGCCCGAGGAAATCGTTGATGGCGTCGAACAGGGGCTGTGAGGTGAGCGGTCCCGTGGCAACGACAAGGAAGTCGTAATCGCCACGATCGAGCGAGGTGACCTCGTCGCGCCGCAACGTGATGTTCGGTTGCTCGCTGATGGCGCTGGTGATCGTCGCCGAAAAGCGCTCCCGATCAACGGCGAAAGCATCGCCCGCAGGAACACGCGCCTCGGTACCGCAGCGGATGACCAGCGAGTCGAGCATGGCCATCTCCGCCTTGAGCAGGCCGACGGCGTTGGTGATGTTCGAAGAGCGGAACGAATTCGAGCAGACCAGCTCTGCGAGATTGGAAGTCTGATGCGCCGCCGTCGATTTCGAGGGCCGCATCTCGAAGAGAACGACCTGATGGCCGCGCCGCGCCAAGCCGAACGCGCACTCCGAGCCGGCTAGCCCGGCGCCGATGATCTTGACGCGGGCCACGCTAATTCGACGGTTCGTTCGAAGAAAACACCGACGCTCCATCCGCCCGGATCTCCCCGAACTTCTGTTCGAAGATGGAGATGTTCTGCGCCAGCGCCTCGAGCAGCTGCTTGGCATGCAGCGGCGTCATGATCACGCGGCTGTAGATCTTCACGTCCGCCCGCCCGGGAACGATCCGCCCGAGGTCGATCACGAACTCGCTCGGCGAATGAATGATGTTGGCGAAGTTGATGTACTCCCCCTGCGCGACCGAGTCGTCAAGGGTGATGCGGATGGTTGGCTGCTGTTGCTCGTCCATGCGGCGACGATACCGCAGGGGGGAGGGCGAAATTCCCTGCCTAAAATGCGATCTTCCCTGGTCGGAACGTTACGCTGACGCCGCTAAGGAGTCACTCGACTGCGCGCGCGTGTGCCGGCGACGCTCCCACTCGTCGAAAAGAGGCAACGGAGCGAGCATCGGTTTCTCTTCGTTCTGCTTGAAGACGCTGAGGAACGACTCTCTCCCGATATGGCGGATGTAGAGCTCCATTGCCTGTTCAACGGTCTTCGCGTTCTTGACTGCGTTGCAGACCGCTTCTGCTTTGTCGGCTGGCAACTGCAAAGGAATGTTCAGCGGCACCAGGGCGCGTATCTCCAGGAGATCCATGCCCTTCGCAAACGGCGCGATGAATCTACGCATGGCGGCGAACTCTTCGTCGATCATCTTCCGCTCGATCCACTTGCTTACTCGACCGCGGAATCTGCTAAGACGGCCCGTCGCCTCGGGAAAACCCAGTCCCCGGACCTTCACCATCTGATTCACGACTAGTGGAGCAACGATCGCCACCAGCCAGGGGGAGAACGTCAAGAAAGGAGACCAGTTCTTCGGCCAGAACTGACAGATTAGGAGCGGCGGGAGTGCGGCGAATCCATGGAAGAGAAGATAGAGGCGGTAGGCGGGCGTGATGAAGATGTAGCTGCGGCCGTGAACTTCGTTGTTCTGAATCAGTAGACGGAGCGCTGCCAAGAACACCGACCCTGCGAGAGCGACAGTCCCCGCCAAAGCGATCATCAGTCTCCTTGTTCCTGTCCGTCAGGAACACCTATCTACGATATGTAGATCCCCCTTCACGTACCCTATGTTGACATAGGATAACATAGGTTATAGGATGTGCAACCCGTGAAAAAGGCACAGCAAGCAACGCCGAGGTCTTTCAAGCAACTGCCGCTCGATGTCCCTGCGGATTTTGTCCTGATGCTCGACGCGTTCTGCGACGCGCATCACGGTGCTCCTCGCGCAAGGGTCATCCGAGACGCTGTGACGGAGCTCGTTACGCGGGAGATTGACGAAAACCCTGGCCTCAAGGAGCGGTTCGAACAAGCGAAGCTACGACTTCTCAAAGAGAGATTCACGGTCGTTCAGCCAACGCCGATCAATCCGCAGCCGGCGAACACGGATTAGCGCCTCACAGCTCCGATTTCAGCGGGGACCGGGACACGCAACGGACCCTGTCCGTTGTTGAATGGATGCGGATGCTTCATGCCGACCATGGATCGATCACTCGCCGGGCGATGAATTCGCTCATCGGAAACCTCCGACGAGATCGTCGCAGGGTCGTCCGCGGCGGCGTCCGACTCGGGCGAAGTCGATAGGAATTCGCCCGTGGTAGTGACACGACTAGACGCGCTACTAGACTCGATGACGCTATTGAGTCGTTCGCCGTTTTCCGGCGTAATCGCTAAGTTGTTGGTGGGATTGGGGTTGTGTTTGGTCGGGCAGGGGGGATTTGAACCCCCGACCACCTGAACCCCATTCAGGTACGCTACCAGGCTGCGCTACTGCCCGACTCGGGTGCATCCTAACACGGCGGTCGGAGGGGTATTCCGAGGCTAGAGGCCGGCTGCCCAGAGGATCAGGTACTTGGTGATCTCGATGTTCTTTGTCGTCGGGGTGATCACGATCTCTTCGATCTCGCGGGCTTTGGACTGCATCTCGTCGCGGATCACTTCCAGCTCTTTTTCCCAGGAGCGCTGGATCTGGCGGATCTTGGTCAGGTAGTCGTCTTCGCGGAGGGAGTGGGGGGCTTCGTCGATGGCGGCGCGCTTGCCGCTGGTGATGTTGTAGATGGTCTGGCCCCAGGCGACGTTCACATCCTGGCGGCGCTGCTCCATCGGTTGGGTATCGTCGTTGTCCAACTCGCGCTGGTCGCGCTCGGAGAGTTCTTTGACCTGATCGATGCGGCGGCGGAAAGTGCTCTCCAGGCGCTCCTGCTCGTCGCCGATGCGGCGTTTCGCTTCTTCGTTGCAGCGGGTGATGAAGTCGCGGCGCGATTCGCCAAGCTGCGAGTACATGGCGAATTCGGGGTTGTGGAAGACGATCAGTTTCGCCGTGCCGGCCACGTATTGGCGGAAGGCATCTTCCGATTGCAACGCGCCCTGCATCAGCGTTTCTGGTTTCAGAGCGTCGTCGACGTGATGGTTCGGATCGGGAACAGCACGGATGTCGAGTTTCTCCGGATCGATCGCTCTCGCTTCCGTCCATTGAACCGATCCGTCGCCGGCGCGCATGGGAGCGACGAAGCTCTTGACGGTATCGAGGTGCACGCCGCTGCGTGGTTCGTTCTGCGTGATGATCGCTTCCGCCAGCAAGTGCGGACGGTAGGCGCCGCTGCCTCCGAAGACGTAGAGCTGTTCTAGCGATGGCGAGCTGCGCATGGTGAAGCGCGGGCGGCGGGCGGCGGGCGCGTCGTCACTTCGTTCGATGGTCAGCCCATGGGCGACCGGATGGGCATCGATGACCTGGCCGGGCACGTTCGCCAGCGCGGCGCGGACGTCGTCGCGGCGATCGGGGGGCAGGAGGAAGACGATGCATCCGCCGCCGCCGGCGCCGCAGACTTTTCCGGCCCAGGCGCCTGCGCCGGTGGCGGCGTCGATGGCCGCTTCGATCTCGGGCGTGGAGATGCCGTCGATGAGCGCCTTGCGGTTCTGCCATTCGTGATTCAGAGCCACGCCGGCGGCTTCGAGGTCGCCGCTCTCGAGCGCCTTCTCCATCTCGATGGCGCTCTCGGTGATCTTGGCGAGGCCTTTCTGGACCTTTTTCTTGCCGTCGATCTGGCGTTTGTAGATGTCCCAGTTGTTCGTGCCGGAAAAGTGAGCCACGCCGGTGTAGTGCAGCAGCATGTGCTCGGCCAGGCGGTCGATGGGCAGTGCGATCTGCTGGCGGACGACGCGGCCGGGATTGAGGTGGATGGCCATGAGGCCGCCGTAGACGGGCGGGTAGTAATCCTGGATTCCGGCGGGGATCTGGATGAGACGGGTTTCCAGGTCGCGAACGAGAGCGATGAGGTCATCTCCCTCCACCGGCGCGCCGGCGATCTCCGAGAGCGCGCGGACGAGGGTGATCGTCAGCGCCGAGGAGCCGCCGAGGCCGGAGCCGCGCGGGGCGTCGGTGCGGGTGGTGATGCGGATGCCGGTGAGATGGAAATGTTCGAGCGCGCGATGAATGAGCGCCGCTTTCGGATCGGCGGCCAGCTCGTGCATCGAAGCATAGGTTTGTTCGTATTGCTGATCGGTTAGGTGGACATCGATGGCGTCACCGCCCGTCTCAGTGACTTCCGACTCCGCGTGGTACGAGATGGCCACATTGATCGTGCGCGAGCCGGGGTGGAAGAGGTAGAGGGGCCAGAGGTCGAGAGTACCGCCAGCGAGATCGGCGCGCACCGGCGCGCGGACAATGACCTTTTTCATGATCGGGTTGGGGCTGAGTTGCTAGAAAAGTGCCCGCCGTTTGGCGGCGAACGCGGCCAGCTGCTGGGCCGGCGTCGCCAGTTTGGTGGTGAAGGCGGCCACGCTGGCGCGGAAGGACGCGAGCGACTCGCCGCGCAGAGGATCGGGCGTGATCGATTTGAGCTTGAGCGGATCGAGCCACGTGCCGTTGTCGGAGATGCGGTAGTCGAGGTGAGGGCCGGTGGCCAGACCGGTCATGCCGACGTAGCCGATGACTTCGCCCTGTGTCACGTTGCGGCCGGGCTTGATCCCCTTGGCGAAGCGGGAGAGGTGCAGGTACGACGTCTCGATGCGTGAGCCGTGGCGGATGCGGACGTAGTTTCCTTCGCCGTGGTTGTAGGTGGCGGCCACGACCACGCCATCTGCCGTCGTCATCACCGGCGTTCCGACCGGTGCGCCGTAGTCGACGCCGTGGTGCGGGCGGAAGTAGTGCAGGAGCGGGTGATAGCGGCTCTTCGAGAATCCCGAGGTGATGCGGCTGAACTGGAGCGGGGCGCGCAGGAACTGCTTGCGGAGCGGGCTGCCGTTGCGGGCGTAGTAACCGGCGCGTCCGTCAGGGGTCACGCAGCGGAAGGCTTCGAAGGTCTGGCCGCCGTGGGTGAATCGCGCCGCCACGATCGGGGCGTAGCCGACCAGATCGGCGCCGGCGTACTTCTTCCTGGTGACCAGGCTGAAGGAGTCGCCCTTCTGCAGGGCGAAGAAGTCGATGTCCCACTGGAAGACGTCGACGAGCTGCTGGACGAGTTGCGGCCCCTCACCGGCATTGCTCAACGCCTGATAAAGCGACGAGTCGATTTGCGCCGAGACCGCCGTCTCGACCTCGGACTGCTGGGCCTGATACGGGGTGATGGCGAAGCCGGTATCGCCGCGGACGGCGTCGATCTCGCCCCAGCCGTTGACTTTCATCTCCACGCTGTCGACCTTGCCGGCGGGGTCGTAGTGGAAGCGGAGGAGGTGGCCGGGGCGGAGGCGGCGGAGGTCGACGGTCTTGCCGAACTCGTTGTTCAGGACCGCAGCATCCGGTTTTGCCAGGCCGCCGGCGAGGAGGACGGAGTCGAGCGTGTCGCCGTCTTCCAGCGTCAGGACGACGGAGTGCTCCGGAAGCGTGGCGGCGGAAGGCGGCGTGGTCAGGGCGTCGTAGCGGATCTGCGGCGGGATGAACATGGCCGCCGCGGTGACCGGCATGTTCGTCTGCGTGAGGGCGTCGTTGTTGCTGACGGCGGCGAGGATGAAGGGGATGGCCAGCGGCAGCGCTGCCGCCACGTACACTCGAGGCCGGCGGGCGAGACGTCGCAGAGACTCACCGATTGCAAACTGTCGTTTCATCGAATTAGAACCGGTACCGCGGACGAATCGACGGGATCGTACCATGCTGCGCACACACCCTCCCAACCACCGAAGAGTGAAGGGTGAAGGGTGAAAGCGCTCAACCCTTCAATTCACTCTTCACTCCTCACCCTTCACTCTTTTGCGGGTTCCATCGAAAGCACCTGAACCGGGGCCTTCTGCGTGTCGTCGTGAGCCAGATCGGCCTTGTGGAAGGTCGCCGGGACCACGAACGTGGCCACGTTGACTTTGGCCAGCGGCTGGATCGACGTCACCAGCAGCTCCCTGGTCTGGGTCACGGTACGGTTCACTTTCAGCTGGCTGTCGCTCGGGGCGGTGCGGTTGTTGATCGTGGTGACGTTGACGATCTGCCGGAGGGCGAAGCCCTTGATCCGCGAATTCTCGGCGGACATCAGCTCGTCCAGGTCGGGATTGCCGGTTTTCAGGGCGCCGCCGGCCAGGAAAGTGTCGCCGACGTCGCCGAAGGCGCTGGTGGTCCACTTGTCGATGGTCGTCTTCACCGTCTGGGTCAGCGGCAGATTGCCGAAGGCGACGGTGATGTCGTAGCTGATGCTCAGGCGGTAATGCTCGGTCGGGAGGCCGGCCACGGTGGTCTGGTCGGGCATCTTCACGACTTCGTCGATTTTCTTATTTGTGATCGTGATCTTCCGACCGCCGATGGAGTTGGCCACGCCCGCCGCATTCACCTCGACGAACGATTTCCGGCTCGGATCGATGAAGACCATCGACCGGGAGCCGTTGGTGGCGATGATGTAGGTGCCGACCGGGTAGGCGTTGCCGCCCGTGAACTCGACCCGGGAGCGATCGCCGTCGATGATGGCACGACCGGCGCAATCAGTAGAGGGGATCGACTCGAGGTCGGAAGAGGTCGTCTGGCGGAACTCGTACTGGATCGCAGCCGAGGCAGACGAGGCGGTGAAGACGAGCAGCATCACTGCAAATGCCGGCAAGTTCTTTTTCATCAATAACCTCAGTTTTGCTGAGTATAACCTGCTCACCCGGAAATACGATTTTCGGGGTGGGCGTTGGGGCAGCCCATGTTGATCAGGAAGTTTCTATCGCTGGCGCTTTGCGCGGCAGCGCTGGCGGTTCCGGCCGCTGCGAAGACCAATCCCGACTCGCTGGACGAAGTCATCAAAAAGGTCCAGCTGGCCCAGTCCAAAACGACCACGCTCCAGGCGGATTTCCGCCAGGAGAAGACGCTGGCGCTCCTTTCGAAGCCGGAAGTCTCGACCGGCCGCTTCGTCTATTCGAAGCCGAATAACGTTCTCTGGACCTACGACGCCCCGAAGCGGGTGACGATGCTGATCGCCGAAGGGATGCTCACCACGTACTACCCCGACCTGAACAAGGCCGAGCGGATCGAGGTGAAGCGCTACCAGGACCGCATTTTCAAGTACATGGGAGCCAGCGGCGCGATCGACGAGCTGGGCGCCTGGTTCAACTTCACGTTCACCAACACTTCGGACAAGCCATACTACGTGCTCGATCTCGATCCGAAGAGTAAAACCATCGCCAAACGGGTCCGGCACATCAAGATCTTCATCGACCGGAAGACCTTCCTGACCACGCAGTTCGAGTACACCGAGGGCGATGGGGACAAGACGCGGTACGAGTTCCTGAACGTGAAGATCAACGCCCCGGTGGAGCAGAGCCGCTTCGTGCTGACGCTGCCGAGCAGCGTGCGCGTCGAGCAGATGAAGCTACAGTAGCCGTCATTTGCCGACACGTCTGAGTTTCCGCCTTCTCGCCACCGATGGCCTCGCGCGACGCGGGGAAATCGTCACGCCCCATGGCACGATCCAGACTCCCGTGTTCATGCCGGTCGGCACCCTGGCCTCGGTCAAGGCGCTGACGACGGATCAGTTGCAGCAGCTCGGTCCCGAGATCATCCTCAACAACACCTATCACCTCATGCTGCGGCCGGGCGTCGATCTGCTCGAGCGGATGGGGGGCGTGCATCGGTTCATGAACTGGGATCGGGCAGTGCTCTCCGATTCCGGCGGGTTCCAGGTCTTCTCGCTCTCGAAGATTCGCAAGGTTCGCGAGGAAGGGGTCGAGTTCCGGAGTCACATCGACGGATCGGCGCACTTTCTCTCGCCGGAGACGTCGATCGACATCCAGCAGCGGATGGGAGTCGACATCGCCATGGCTTTCGACGAATGCCCGGCGTACGGGATTGCGCATGCGGAGGTGGAGCGGTCGATGGAGCTGACCCACCGTTGGGCGCGGCGATCGCTGGCGGCGCGGACCGGGGCATCGGCGCTCTTCGGCATCGTGCAGGGCGGGATCCATCTCGATCTGCGCAAGCGAAGCGCCGAGGAGATCGGAGCCATTGATTTTGACGGCGTCGCCATTGGTGGCGTCTCTGTCGGCGAGCCGAAAGAGGAGATGCTCGATGTCATGCGATTCACCGCGCCGCTGCTTCCCTCGGACAAGCCGCGCTACCTGATGGGCGTCGGAACGCCCGAGGATCTGCTCGATGGCGTGGCCGCGGGGATCGACATGTTCGACTGCGTGATGCCGACCCGAAACGCGCGAAATGGGTCGCTTTTCACCAGCCTGGGGAAGGTGGCCATCAAGAACGCGCGCTACATCGACGACCCTCGGCCGCTCGATCCGAATTGCTCCTGCGTGACCTGCCGGACGGTCTCGCGGGCCTATCTCCGTCACCTCTACGTCACCGGCGAGATCGCGGCCATGGTTTACAACACCATCCACAACGTCTCGTTTTACCTTGACTTGATGAGGGGTATTCGGCAATCTATCGCGTCCAACTCTTTGCAGGCTTTTCGCGATGCGTTTCTCTCGCGGGTCGTGAGCGGCGAAGTTGACGCCTGAACGACAAAGAGCTCCCGATCAACGAACAGACAGAAA
>Ga0157378_10000999_pt1 | contig 25914 bp, 14 predicted proteins | sample M65metaG_FD_115309 | JGI IMG/M metagenome (GOLD analysis project Ga0157378, IMG submission 115309) | Miscanthus rhizosphere microbial communities from Kellogg Biological Station, Michigan, USA - M6-5 metaG | ecosystem: Host-associated > Plants > Roots > Rhizosphere > Soil | place: USA: Michigan...
CCGCGTTGTAGACGTGGAACGGACGGATCGCCGGCTGCATCTTGCGAGCGAATTCCTCGAAGACCAGGTGCTGGTACTCCATCTCCGTCACGAACTTGGCGGCCTGCACCCGGCGCTCACCGTTGGTGAACGTCTGCGGCAGGTTCGGATCGTGCGTCGTGCAGTCCGACGAGGCGCAGTTCGTTGCCAGGAAGTCGGCCTGCAGGCCGGCATTTCCCGCGATGGTTGTGCCTTCGTCGACAACCAGGCGGTTGTGCTCGGAGTGGAAGATCTGGTGAACCGTGCTCAAGGCAATGTTCTCGTTGCAGCGACCGTCACCGCAGATGAAGTGGCTGTTCAGCAGCTCATCGTCGTAGGTGCCGGAAGGCTGAGCGGCGAAGTTGTGGTTCGGCACGGCGTCGCCGTCCGGATCCAGGCAACCGGGCAGGCCGGTGTGGTGGACCTGATCAGGGCATGGGCCGGCGGTTCCCGGATCGGCGTTGTGAGCAACGTCGGTGAGGAACGGCGTGTCGAAGTGCACCACATTCGCGGGTGCCGGAACTGGAGCGACCGGGCATCCCGGGCCGACTGTGAGGCAGCCTTCGACCAATCCCGTCGTGGTGACCCACTGGGGCAATCCGCGGTCTTTGCCGGGGATGAAGTTGCCGTACGGATCGGCGGCGACCATCGGGACGTTGCCGATCTCCGTGTCCTCGAGCAGCAGGCCGAGCTTGGTGGCAGCCTGCAGCTTGACGGCAGCCCATGAGCCGATGCCGCCGGCGCCGTCAGGCGAACCGGGGTACGTCTGGCCGGCGGGGAGGCCGTCGAGGAACTTGCCGGTGGAGTGGGGCGTGGTGCGCGGTTGCGGAGGAGTGCCGACGGAGACGGTGCCTAGGTCGTATTCACGCAGGAAGAACTGGTGCGCCGGGTGCGACGTGTACGTCTGGCTCTGATCGACCCACGGGGTGTCGGTGTTGTTGGCGTTCTTGACGTTGTCGGCACTCTCGTCCACCGGAGTGGCCGGGTTGTCGTTGAGGATGCCATCCAGACCGGGCTGGTCTTGGGCACGGGGCAGGCTCATGAACGCGTTGCCGTTCGGCCCATCGTGGACCTCGTCGCCGTTGCCGGGGATGCCGTCGGGGCCAAGGGTGCGCAACGGGTCGTCGGCGGCCAGCGGGATGATCACCTGCGCGCCGCTCTTGACGGTCTGGTCGACACCATGGTCGAAGAACTGACCGAAGAACGTGAACAACTCGTTGTACGGCGGCGACAAGCCGACGTCAGTGGTCACGTTCGGGATGAACAGCGTCTGATGCGACGGCGTGCAGCCAAGCGGATCGCCGGGCACGGCCGGGACGGCGGGCGTGGAAGGCGTCGCTGGAATCGCGGCAACCGGGTCCGAGGTGCACGGAACTGCCGAAGGAGTCGGGTCCTGGCTACGAACCGGGTTCGCCGCCGCCGCGACCGCAGCCGGGTTGGCCGAGGTCTGGTCGACGATCAGGTTGCTGATGAGGCGTGGCCGGCTGTCGTAGACGTCTTGGGTCCGCGACTTCGACGCGTAGGTCGTGCTGGCCACCGCCGCGCTGCCGGTGAACAGCTGGTCGGCAGTGACGCCTTCGGCCGTGCGGAACCTCGGATCGGTGAGCCGCGGGAACGGTTGGTCGGCTCGTGCGAAGTTCGGACGGATCACGCCAGGTGTCGCCGGGTCGCCGTTGACGCCCTGGATCGCCTGCACGAGGTTGTTGCAGCCACCGTCGACCAGACGCAGACCGTAGGAGGTGAGCGCGTCGGGGATCTGGTCGGCGTTCGGGCCGACCAGCGACGTGCAGTACTCCGGGTCGTACAGCGGATCGCTCGGAGTGTTGTGCGGGTTCGGTGCCTGTCCGTCGACGTTGACCGGGTTGCCCGCTGCGTCGGTGTGATCGAACGGTCCCTCGATCGACCGGACATGGCGCTCGGCGATCTTGATCTGCCTCAGGATGAACGAAAGGTCATCGGCTGTGACCGTGAAGCCGGAACCGACGGTTCCTGCTGAAGCGGGGCTTCCCGCCATGGTCACGAGCCCTGTGCCCAAAATGCCAATAGTCGCGGCAATCGCCGCGCCAACCTTTACTTTGCGGCCCCGTTCCCATCCGGGGCGGTCTGGTCGGGCCGCTCTGGCCCGCTCGAGTACCGCCTCCTTCCGCGTTCGGAGGCGCGCAATATGAGCCCTGTTCCCAAACATGTTTCCGTCCCTCTACGTCCCGTCCTGCGCCCGATGGCAGGAACCGGACACAAGTTATGCATATCTTGTCCGAAGGATAAAGGGGCCTTTCGTATGTGGCCTCAGGACGCCATGAAGTCGGCCAAGTATTGCGACGAGAGACTTAATTCCTTCGCGGAAACCTCACGTAACGCGCTGCGCAGGTCTCGCAGCGGGCGTCCTTCTGTTTTTGACGAGGTGACGAAAGGCCCTGGATTCGGGCTCGCACGGGGTGTATCGGTCGAATGCCGGCCCGACTTGAGCGCCTTCGAGGCGCGTCAGCGGTGCTGGAGCTGCGTTGCAGCCGATTTTGGCAGCTCGAGGGGATTCACCTCAAGTACATGTCGAGAGTTCTGGACGCGACGATGCCCTCTCCTGTTTGGGGAGGAGAGGGCATCGTCTTTTTCAACGGTCCGGGACGGATGGACCCACCGCTTTCAGGGGCTTCGGGCACGCCTACGGTGTATCCGGTATTTCCTCGGGACGTTGGATCGGATTGGTTGGGGCGCGGGGCGAACGAGGTTCCCGCGCCCCAACCAGATCGGCCTGGCCCAGACGGGCCAGTTACGCCAGGACGAAGTCGGTGACGGTCACGGCGGCGGCGGCAATTCCGGTGAGACGGATGATGCCGTGGCCAGCAACCGTGATCTGGGTAACACCTCCTCCTGCGTTGGCGATGGTGACGTTGGCCGCAAAGTTTCCGGCTGTGATGCCGAGACCGGCGAGATTGATCAGGTCCTGACCACCCGTCGGGTTGGCATCGAAGTTGGCGATGGTGTCGGTTCCGAACCCGCCGGCTACCGGGAGGTACCGGAAGGTGTCGTTACCGGCACCACCGTTGAGGGTGTCGTTGTTGCCGCCACCCTCGATGATGTCGGCGCCGGCGCCACCGTTGATGGTGTCGGTGCCGCCCTGGCCGACGATGGTGTCGGCGCCGGCCGATCCCGTGAGGGCGTCGTTGCCGCCGCCACCGTTGATCTCGAGGATGCCGGTCAGCGTCGTGTTGGTGAAGTTCAACACGTCGTTGAGGGCAGAGCCGAAGATCTTGATCCCGGAATGGCCGTTGGCGTCGATGTCCTCGATGGTCGAGATCGATCGCAGACCGATGTTGATGTTGTCGGCCATCGCCAGGATGGCGTCGCTGCCGGCACCACCCGTCACGGCATCGAAGCCGTCACCGGCGGCGACTGTGATGATGTCGTCACCACCCGCCGTCGAGATGGTGTCGTCACCGGCGTCGCCGGAGACGAGATCGGCCTCGGCGCCGGTCGCCAGGTTGTCGGCACTCGCACCACCGTGGTACACGTCCTGACCGGCAGTGCCGGCGAGGTTGTTGATCCCGGAGTTGTCGTCACCGACGCCTGGGAACAGGTCGCCGACGACGATGGTGGCTGCCGACGTGCGGTTCTCCGCCGTCCCGGCGTTGTCGACGAACGACACTCGCACCGCCAGGCGCCGGTTGCTCTGCAACTGGGTCGGTGTGAACGTCGGGCTCGTCGCCAGGGGGATCACGGTGGTTGCTGCACCGGCCGGTGTGGTGCTCTGCAGCCACTGGTAGCTGAGCACTGCCGGCACACCATTGACGTCGGCGACGGTGCCCGGCGTGGCGGTGATCGCCGTGCCTTCGGTGGGCGTCGTGTCGCTGATCGCCGGTGCTCCCGTTGCAGCGGTGTTGGTGATACCGGTACCGGTCAGCGAGACGTTCGCCGTCCCGGCATTGGTGACGATCGCCAGCGTTGCCGTCAATGTGGCGGCTGCTGTCGGATCGAACGTCACGTTGATCGCGCAATTCGCTCCGGCGGCCAGCGTGGTGCAGGTCGTGGTGCGAGCGAACGACGTGGCGTTGGCTCCGGTGATCGTCGTGCTGGTGATGTTCAGCGTGCCGCCACCCGAGTTGGTGACGGTGATCGTCTGCGCCGCCGAGGCACCGACCGGTACTGCCCGATCGGCGAACGTGAGCGACGTGGCCGACAAGTTGGCAGCCGGAGCCGCGCCACCGAGTGCGACGTACTCGAATGCGGTGCAGGCACCGGTGTTCGGATCGTTGGTGGTGCAGAAGCCGGCACGCTCCATGTTGTAGAGCGTGTCGGTGCCATCGACGCCACTGAGATCCGTGATGGTCGTTACGCCGCCCACGGTGGTGATGGTGTAGTTGGGGCCCGTCACCGGATCGACGAGCGGAGCCGAGAACAGCGCAGTGTCGATCTTGCCGGTCACGAGTGACGCGTCCGGCGTGAGGATCTCACGGACGATCGCGATGTTGCCGGGGTCCACCAGTCCGGCGAACACTGCTTGCTGCAGCGTCATGTTTGCCGTGCCCGGGCCGAACGTGGCCGGATTGACGCCGAGTCCGGTACCTGCGATGACTTTGTTCTCGAGGAGATCGGTCGAGCCGATCTGCGTCGCCGGATCGTCCACGTTGGTACGGACGCTGAGCCGCACGTTCAAGTACTTGTCACCGTCGATGATGTCGTCGGCACCACGACCCTCGATCCGGTCGCTACCACCACCGCCGAGGAGGATGTTGCCATCTCCCCAGACGTTCTCGGCAGGGTCGACGAAGCAGTAGCGCGTCGTCGTGTTGGCGAGGATGGTGGCGCCCGGTGTGTTCAACGGCGGCACCAGAGCATCGAGACCCGTGATCCTGTCCAGAGCGGACTGGGTCAGCACGTCGCAGCCGATGAAGCCACCGCCGCCGACGCCGGCAGGGGCCGCGTCGTCGCCGAACAGCTGGTCGTCGAGGTTCCAGCCCGACAGTGCCTCGACCTCGTTGAAGCGGTCGCGGACCTCGAGGAGGGGCTGACCTTCGGGGAGGATCTGCATGTTGAGGTCGGCGAACTGCGGCTGCGTGTCGCCGAGGCCGATCAACCAGTCGTAGCCCGACGAGCCGGCGTTCTTCTCGATGCCTTGGCCGGCGACGAAGATGTCGTCGCCGCCTTCACCGTCGTAGTCGTCGTCGCCACCTTGGCCGATGGTTACGTCGTGACCCGGCACGTTGTGGTCGTCGAAGAAGAACGTCGAGCTGTCGCCGATCAGGAGGTCGGGCATGTCGCCGCCTTCTTCCCAGTCGTCGCCGGCATCGCCGAACACTGCGTCGAGACCCTGACCGGCGATGGCGAAGTCGTTGCCGTTACCGAGGAACGCCTCGTTGAGGTTGGCTCCGCCATTGGTGAAGTCGGCACCGTCGCCACCCATGAGGATGTCGTCGTTGACACCGCCATCGATCGCGTCGTTGCCAGGTCCGCCCTTCAGGACGTCGAAGCCGGCGAAGTCGGTGATGATGTCGTTGCCGTCGCCACCGAGCACGACGTCGTCGCCGCCCCGGCCATCGATGATGTCGTTGCCTTCACGACCCCAGAAGGTGTCGTTGTCGTTGCCGCCGAAGATGCGGTCGAGGTTGGCTGTGCCGTCATAGACGCCTTGGCCGTTGATGCCGGACGGATCAACACTGTTGATCGCGCGGTACTCGAATCGACCTGTCGGCTGGCGCAGGAGCAGACGGTTCTCGTCGCATTCCGTCGCCGGGTCGTCCTCGACCGAGCCGGGGCCCGTGATGAAGCTGCCAGGCGATGTCGCCGGCCAGGTCAGGTTGGCCAGGTGGAACTTGCAGTCGGCCGTCGCGAACGGATCAGCCTTCAACGCGTACGCATCCGTGTTGCGCATCACGAGCTCGGAGAACGAGTTGCCCTCGAGCTGGCTGCGCAGGTTCATGCCGGGCGTACGAGCCAGGTAGTAGAACCGGTCGCCGTTCTGCAGGTTGGTGAGCTGGTTCTCGAAGACGTAGTTGAACGTCGAGCCCAACAAGCCACCGAAGACATTGGTGATCTCGGCGAGTCCGCCGACCCACAGGTCGACGTCGTCGAGACCGGTCTTCGATGTAGCGCCGGCGTTTGCCCAAGTGTCTCCTGTGCTGAACAGGAAGTCGCCCGCGTCGGCCGGAGCGGGGATGTTGTCCGCCGCTTCGTCGAGGTCGGTCGTCGCCGCGAGGTCCTGAAGGATTCCGTCGGGGCCGGGCAGGTCAGCGCCGCTGACGATCTGCTGGGCGGCCATGCGGCGTGCCTTCAGGGTTCCGGCCACGATCGGGCCGCCGGCGTCGGGGTCGAGGCCCATGATGTTGGGGTGCGTGCCGTAGGCCGCGATGAAGTTGGCCAGCGACTCGGGGTGCTTCAGCGCCTGGCCGAAGTGGATCCAGTTTTCGTACGGGGCCAGCTGGCCGTCGTTGGTCGAAGCGAAGATCTGCTTGCGCAGGTTGTTCAGCGAGGGAATGCCTTCGCTACGGGCCCGGGTCATGTTGATGGACGGAAGGTCCAACGGCAGGCCGAGCAGGTTGTTGCGCAAGGTGTTGGTGACGAACTCGTCGATCTCGTTGCCGACCTGATCGGACATGCCCATCATGATCGACGTCGCTGCTTCCTTCGAGTCCATCTCCCCGTTGCTGCCCGCGTAGTACAACGGCGGGTTCAAGAAGCCGGTGAGCAGTGGTATCGAGTTGTCGGTGCCGTCGGGCTCGATCCGGGAGATCTCCTCGGTCAGCATCGAGTGGCCGAAGCGGTAGACCGCGTGGGCGAACTCGGCGGTGATCGCTGGATTGATGTCGGTCTGGTTCATGGCGAACGGCTCGAACGGGTTGATCGCCGGCTGAACCTTGCGGGCGAACTCCTCGAAGACCAGGTGCTGGTACTCCATCTCCGTCACGAAGCGGGCGGCCTGGAACACGCGCTGGCCGAAGTCGAACGTCGTCGCCGACGTTGCGTGATACGCGTCCGACAGCGCCTGGTTGGCGGGCAGCGACAGCGTGGCCTCGATGTCGTCGACCAAGCGGTCGTGCTCGGCGTGGACCATCTGGTGGACTGCGGTCAGGGCGATGTTCTCGTTGCAACGACCATCACCGCAGATGAAGTGGGCGTCGAGCAGTTCGTCGTCGTACTCGCCGAACGCCGGTTGGTCGAGGCTGAATCCGACGTCACCGTCCGCGTCAGCCACCTTCGGCGAAGCTGCGGTACCGGGGTTGGCCGAGTGGGCGATGTCGTTCAAGAACGCGGTACCGATACGAGTAGCTGTAGCCGTGGAGAGCGGCGCGGCCGTGTTGCCCTCGACGAGGAACGGTGTGTTGTTGTCGGCGGTCTCGTCGATCCCCGTCGCAGGATCATCGTCGACGATGCCGTCCTTGCCGCCCGGCGTGGTCATCATCATCTGCGGCATGCCGCGGGCGGGGCCGGGGATGAAGTTGCCGTACGGATCAGCGGCGATCAGAGGAATGTCGTTGACGTCGGTGTCGACGAGTGCGATCCCGAGCAGTGAGGACGCCTGGTCCTTGATCTCCGACCAGGTGGCCATGCCCTGGCCGTCGGGGCGGCTGAGGAACTTGCCGGTCGACTTCGGCGCGCCGGCACTCGCTACATACTCGCGAAGAAACACTTGGTGCGATGAGTGCGAGGTGTAGGTCTGGCTCTGGTCGACGAACGGTGTGTCCGTGTTCTGAGCGCTGCGGTTTCCGTCGGGACCCGTCACGATCGTGCCACGTGTCAGCGTCATGAACCGCAGGCCCTCGGGAACCTCGTCGCCATTGCCGGCGATGCCGTCGGGACCGAGCGTGACCAACGGGTCGTCGGCCTTCAACGGCACGAACACCGTTCCTGCGCCGCCGTTGGTGATCTTGTCGAGGCCGTGATCGAAGAACTGGCCGAAGATGGTGAACAGCCCGTTGAACGGCGGCGACAACCCGACGTCGGTCGTGACGTTCGGAATGAACAGCGTCTGGTGCTCCGGAACACAATCGATGGGAACACCGGGAGAGGTGCACACCTCGATGCCGACGTTGCCCTGCGAGCGCACCGGGAAGCCGGCGGCAGCGACTGCTGCGGGGTTGTCGGACGTCTGGTCGACAATCAGGTTGCTGACCGTACGCGGTTCGGAGTCGGTGACATTGCCGCTCGTCTGCGCATACGACGTGCCTTCCTCTGCGGGGTTGAACACAGGCGTCGTGAGACGGGGGAACGCCTGGTCCGAAGCGCCGAACTTCTCCTGGCCGTCCAGCAGGTTGTTGCAGGAGCCATCGACCGTACGAAGTCCGAACGGCAGCAGTGGGCTGGGAATCTGATGCGCACCGGTGCCGAGCAACGCGCCACAAGGACCGGTCGCGGGCGTGGTGTTGGCGACGTGCGCCTCGGCGATCTGGATCTGATCGAGGATGTAGCGGAGGTCCGCCGGGGTGATGCTGAACCCCTGGCCGACGACGGGCGCTGCGTCGACCCCCGCCGAGGTGACCATCAGGCCACCCAACAGAGCAACGGTCGCCACGCCGGCCGCTGCTCGCGTTCGCCGGTTCCTTCCATGCGTGGGTGCTCGCCATATGAAATGGCGCGCTGAATACAGCAATTTTGCGAACATGTTTCCGTCCCTCAGTGATATCCCGCGCCCGTCGGCGGGAGTTGGGTATAAAGATTGTATAAATCACCAGGCGGTGAAAGGGGCCATTAGCCCATCGCCCTCAGTCGGATAAGAGCGTTGCAGTGTACGGTCTGAAGTCGTAAGACTTATGCAGATTTGTTACTGAAAGTGTTGAACTGTGTGTGCATCGCGTGATTCGGTAATGCGGGTCGGTGACACTGCTGCGATACTGGTGTGTGGTTTTTCTTTATGCCCGCCCCGCGGTACGTCGGATGTCGTGGACGCACATGGCAATGTTGTGGGCTTGCGAGAACACTCCGACGATGTGAACACCGAAGCTGCACGTCACACCCGCCGGCGGGTCTTCGTTCTCAGCATCCTGCTCTTGATCCTGATCGGCGTGGCGATCTACCCCTTTCGGAGCCACGACTACGAGCTCCAGTTCCTCTTGGTTCTTCCCGTCGTGTTCGCTGGCGCCTTCGCCGGCCGAACCGTCGCAGTGGCAACAGCGCTGATCGCCGTAGTGCTGTTTCACCTGGTCACGAGGACCGGATCGACCAAGGTCGAAGAGGATGTCATTGCCTTCGTCACCTTTCTCGGCAGTGCTCTGGCTGTTGGTGCCGCGGTGGGCGGCGGTGCAGATCGACTGACGCTCGCCCGAGAGCGCGCCATCGAACAGGAGAGGGTGCGCCGTCTCGGTGCTCAGATCGCCGAGGCCGCAAGCCGCATGGAGGTGCTCGAGCAGGTCGACAAGCAGCGGATCGCGCTGCTGCGATCCGTCTCTCACGAGTTGCGCACGCCGTTGGCGACGATTCGCGCGGTCGCCACGGACTTGCACGACGCCAACGTTCACGACGAGCAAACACGCCAGGACCTGCTGAAAAGCGTGTCGGACGAGGCCGAGCGCCTCGACCGCCTCGTCGGCAACCTGCTGAACATGAGTCGCATCGAGACCGGCTCGTTGCAGATCGAGGGCCAAGCGGTCGACCTTGCCGAGGTTGCTCACCTCGCCGTTCTCCGCCTCGGCCCGCGGATGCCTCAAGTTAAAGTTGAGGTTGAAACCGACGAGGAGCTGCCCCTGGTGACAGGCGATCCGGTGCTGCTCGACGAGGTCGTGTCGAACCTGCTCGAAAACGCGGCGCGTTATGCTCCCGCCAGCTCCAGCGTGATCGTGCGCCTGGCGCAGGACGGTGAGCAATGCGTGCTACAGGTGGCTGACCATGGTCCTGGCGTCGACGACGCCGATCGTGCCAGCGTCTTCGAGCCCTTCTGGCACGGGGCGGACAGTCGTTCCAGTGGCCTCGGATTGGCCATCTCCCGGGCCGTCGTCGAAGCGCATCACGGCTCGATCGATGTGACGCGCACTCCGGGCGGGGGTGCCACCTTCGAAGTGCGCCTTCCCGCGCGTCAGGATGCAACGTTGTGAACGATGGCGCGGACGACAGGCCTCGGCGAGTCCTGGTCGTCGACGACGAACCGGCGATACTCCGAGCGCTCACGAGTGCGCTGACGGCACGCGGCTACCGAGTGAGTCAAGCCGTCGACGGCCAAACGGCGATCGACTCGGTGGCCGTCGATCCTCCCGACGTCGTCGTGCTGGATCTGCGTCTGCCCGACATCGACGGCGTCGAGGTGTGCCGGCGGGTACGGACGTGGAGTGACGTGCCGATCATCGTGCTGTCGGCCAACGGCGTCGACGAGCGCAAGGTCGAGGCGCTCGACGAGGGCGCCAACGACTACGTCACCAAGCCGTACTCGACCCCCGAGCTGCTCGCTCGTATTCGCGCTGCGCTGCGATCGTCCGCGGCCGCCAATTCGACGCTGGAGAACAGCATGCTCGTCGTCGGCGACCTCCGCATCGACCTGGCCCGCCGCACGGTGACCGTCGGGGACCGGGTCGTCGATTTCACGCCGAAGGAGTTCGCCTTTCTCGCGTTGCTCGCCCGATTTCCTGGTCGAGTACTGACCCACAGCGCGATCCTGCGCGAGGTCTGGGGACCGGACTACGGGACCGAGACGCAATATCTCCGGGTGTACGCGGGGCAGATCCGCAAGAAGCTCGACGACGACATGCGCAACCCGCGGCTCGTCACCGACCTCGGCGTCGGCTATCGCCTGCAGCCGCGCGCCGATCCGGCGACCTGAGCATCTGCCTCTGTAAGGTGCCGCCGATGCGACTGGCGATCATCGGAGCGGGCGGCATGGGCACGTTCCACGCCCGTTCGTTGATGGCGCTGCCCAACGCCGAGATCGTCGCGGTGGCCGACGTGCGCGAGGAATCAGCACGCGCCTTGGCCGACATCGTCGGCGGCGAACCGGGCACCGACGCCGTCGCAGTGGCGGCACGCGACGATCTCGACGGCATTGTCGTGGCCTCTCCCGAGGACTCCCACGAGGCATTGGTGATGGCCGCCTTCGCCAACGGGACTCGCGTGCTCTGCGAGAAGCCGTTGTCGGTCGGGTTCGATGCCTGCCGGCGGATCGTCGACGCCGAGATCGCGACCGGCGGACGGCTGCTGCAACTCGGTCTGATGCGCGTCTACGACCCGGCACACGTGCAGCTGGCGGCCGCGGTCGCCGAGCTCGGCACGCTGCACCACATCCGCTGTGTGCATCGCAACGTGCACGAGAATCGCCGCACCGCGCAGCTCATCCTCAACCAGTCCCTGGTGCACGACATCCACTCGCTGAGGTGGTTGGCCGGTCGCGAGATCGTCCGCGTGACGACCATCGTCACGCCGAATCCCGACCACGTCGACCACCTCCTCCTCACGGCCGAGTTCGAAGGTGGTGGTTACGCGACGGTCGAGTTCAGCGAGCACAGCTTCGCCTACGAGGTGACGGTCGAGGTCGAAGCCGAACTCGGCGGCGCGGCGATGGCGCCGGTGATGCGCGCGACTGTGCGCAAGGACGGGGGATCCGGTGTCGACATCGGCACGGACTGGTTCGCTCGCTTCGCCGAGGCGTACCGGATCGAGGACGCTGTGTGGCTCGAGTCGCTCGCGGCCCGGTCCGCTGTCGGCCCGTCGGCGTGGGACGGCCTCATCGCCGAGCGCGTGGTCGAAGCCGCGATCGAATCGCTACGTGGTCGATGTTCTGTCGACGTCACGCCGCTCGACGTGCCCGACCTCTACCGGTAGCAGTCGTTCAGAGAACGACGACTTTGGTGCCGATCTGGGCGAAGTCCCACATGAAGTCGGCGTCGAGGTCGGCCTGGCGCTGGCAACCACCGGACAACCTGGTTCCCAATTCGGAATCCTTCTCGTAGCGCGATCCGTCGGAGACGTGTCGCGGGATCCCGTGGAAGCCGATGTTGCCGATGTCGGTCTTCAACCAGCGGATCATGTGCGGCAGGAACGCCTTGCCGTTCCACGCTGTCGACACCTCGCTGCGGCTGTAGACCTCGTGGGTGCCCGGCACCTCGTTGTTGTACTTGCTGCCGGAGACCAGCCACGAGCGGATGACGCGCTCGTTCTTGTCGACGGCCCAGACGCGTTGCCCGGAGCGGTCGTACACGACGCGCTTGCCGCTGCCGGAGTTGGCAGGCAGCGGCGGTGCATCGGGACCACTGGTCGCGACGAACGAGAGCGGGTAGCCGAGCAGGTCGACTGCGCCAGGGGCCGGTGGTGGCGTGTGCACGACCAGCGAGGCTTCGTCCGGCCAGATGTCGAGGGCGAGTGCCGTCTCACGACCGACGAGACCGTCGACGAAGAGGTCCTTCTCCTTCTGCAGCTTGTTGACAGCGGCGAACGTGTCGCCGTCGTAGACACCCGTCGATGAGCCGCTGAGATATCCCCCGGCGATCAGCGCCTGCTGCAGGCAGGTCACGGCCGCGCCGGAGTCACCCTGGCGCAGTTCGCGCTTGTCGATCTTGCAGCCGGCGTCGGTGGCGAGCGGTTCGTCGCCGGTGACGTCTTGATCGGCGGCCTGTGTCAGTGCCGCTGCTGCCGCACTGGTGGTGGCCGTGGCATCGCCCTGTGGCGCGATCGACGCGGCAACGGTGCCGGCAGTGCTGTCGGCGGACGCCTGTGCGTCGAGTGTTGCTGCAGTGGCCTGTGACGGCGAATCCTTGAACAGCGACTGGCCGAGCGAGATCATCCCGATCAGCGCAGCGCCCGCGGCGAGAACGGCGACGGCGCGGCGCGCGTCGCGTTGAGCGCGCGTCGTCGGCTTGAGGCGAGATCTGTGGTGCGTCATGGGTTGGTGTCGAATCGGCAGGAACGCAGCATGGCGAACACCCAGTCTAGCCAGGGAGGTGGTCCCGAGACCGACACTGCGCGCCGGATGTGGCACGGTGTGCCCATGACCACCTGGGTCGTGCTCCTGCGCGGTGTCAACGTCGGGGGCGCCAACCGTTTGTCGATGTCCGACCTGCGTGACCTGGTCGGCGGCCTCGGCCATTCCGAGGTGGTGACCTACATCCAGAGTGGGAATGTCGTGCTGAAATCGCCTCGCGACGACCGCGCCGCGGTAGCGGCCGAGATCTGCGAGGGGATCAGGTCGACGTTCGGGCTGACGGTGTCGGCGATCCTGCGCACGCTCGACGAGTTGCGCGCCGCCGTCGCGGCCAATCCGTTTCGCGCCGAGGCCCAGCTCGATGCGACGCGGGTGCACATCACCTTCCTGTCCACCGTTCCGGAGGCCGATCGTGCCGCCCGACTCGAGCCGGATCGGTTCGGTCCGGAGCGTTTCGCGCTGGTCGGCAGCGACCTGTACCTGCACTACCCCAACGGTGCGGGACGCTCGAAGATGAACCTCGACTACTTCGAGAAGCGGTTGGCCGTGCGCGGCACGGCACGCAACCTCAACACCGTCGCCAAGCTGATCGAGCTGGCGGAGCGCTGACCTACGATTTGCCGCATGCCAGCCATCGCCAAGCTCGATTCGTTCGCCCTCGATGCCGCCGATCCGCGCGCGCTCGCCGAGTTCTACTCGGCGCTCACCGGTCTACCGATCGAGCGCGACGACGGTGAATGGGTGCAACTGGTCAGTGACGGTGGCGCGGCGTTGGCGTTCCAACTCGCGCCGGGGCACCGGCCGCCGGTGTGGCCGAGCGACGACCAGCCGCAACAGGCGCACCTCGACTTCGAGGTCGGCGATCTCGACGATGGCGAGCAAGCCGTGATCGCGATCGGCGGCCGCAAGGCGGAGTTCCAACCGCAGCCCGAGTCGTTCCGCGTCTTCCTCGATCCCGCCGGGCACCCGTTCTGTCTGGTGCTCGACCACTGATGACGGGTCAGGGGAGTTGGCCGATGTGCGCCAGCGCCAGGCGCAGCAGACGGTCCTGACCGCCGGTCATCTCGCGCCGCACGTCGTCGCGCATGATCTCTGGCGGCGTGTACCAGCCGAGGTCGAGGGCCTCTTGCGTCGGCTGGCAATCGCCCGCCACCGGCACGACGAACGCAAGGCTGACCGCATGGTGTCGCGGATCGTGGAACCCGCTGACGTCGGGGTCGGGAAAGTACTCGACGACGGTGAACGGGGCGACCTCGGGTGGGATCCGCGGGAGCGCCACCGGGCCGAGATCCTTCTCGAGATGTCGCAGCAATGCGTCGCGTACGCGCTCGCCGTACAGCACGCGTCCCGACACCACCATCCGACTGATGCTGCCGTCGGCGGCGATGCGCAGCAGCAACCCGATGTGGGTGACCACCCCCAGATCGTCGACGCGCACGGGCACCGCGTCGACGTACACGAGGGGCACGTTGGCGCGGATGTTCTCGAGCATCTCGTTGTCGAGCCAGCCGGTCTTGGTTTCGATTTGGTCGCTCACTGTGTTCCTGTGAAGTAGCCGTTCACATCGATGATGACATGTGTGGCCACGTTGACGAAGGTATTGAGGGTTCCACCGGCGGAGAGCTTCACGAGCGCGGCGTTCGCAACCGGTGTGTCGGGTACGAAGTTGAGGTTCGACGACAGCGGGAAGGCGCCGTCCGCCGGATACGCGGTGACGAAGCCCGGCAGCGTCTCGCCGTCAGCCGTCAGGTTCATCGAGATCGCCGCGGCGTTCAGCGGGACAGGCAGTGGGGCGCCCGCCAGAGGAATGGTGAGGGTCGATCCGCCGGCATGGATCGAGTGCGGCGGCACGCGACTGTCGTAGAAGCGCGATGGCGCCAACGGTACGAACAGTCCCGACGTGCTCGCGTTGGCCGCAGCACCCGTGATGTACCCCATCAGATCGACGACGATGTGTGCGGTGTTCGACGTGAAGACGCTGATCGTTCCACCGTCGCCGAGTGGCACGATCGCATGCGTGGCCGCCGACTCGCCGGTTGCGTAGTTGACCGTCGACGTCTGTCCGATCGCGCCGCCCGTCGGGATGGCCTGCAGGAAACCCGGACCGCCCGAGTCCGTGGCCGTGACGTTGACGACGAGCGCTGAGACTCCGCTCGGCGGCACACCCGCATCGGCGGGCACGTCGACGCGCACTCGTTCCCCGATCGCCGGGCGGTGCGGGGTCCAGCCGGCCGGCACCGGCCCTGCCTCCTCCGGTCGGGTGTCGAGCACGCGGCGCGGGTTCAACGGTACGAAGCGCCCGGCAGCCGTCGCCGGGGTGGCCGGATCCACGGGCGTGAAGTAGCCCATGGCGTCGACGATGACGTTGCCGCCGTTGGGCATGAACACGGAGATCGAACCCTGCCCGAGTGGCACGATCGCGAAGTTGGGTCTGATCTGATTTGGCGCAGCGATGTTGACGGTCGAGAAATCGCCGATCGTTCCAGCGAGCGTCGGCAGTGCCTGGACGTAGAACCGGCTGAGCGAATCGGTCGACGTGATGTTGACGGCGACGGCGGTCGCGTTGGGAGGAACCACACCGGTCGAGAGGATCGGCAGATCCACGATCGCGAACTGCGGATACGGTCCGACGAGATTCGGTGGGCCGGTGAGGCTCGGCGGTCGTGTGTCGAGGAGGCGCACCGGTGACGGCAGCGCGGTGAACGAGCTCGGCTGCGAGTTGACCGCAGTCGGCGGCGCCGGCAGACGGATCTCGCCGGTTCCGTAGGCATTGTCGGCGCCCGGCGGACCGAGGTCGACGACGAGATGCTTGACGAGCGACGCCAACGGCATGCCGGCCAGCGCCAGTCCCTGGCCGAACACGAGCGCGGCGAGTCCGGCGGCTGCGGGCGACGCCGCGCTGGTGCCGTTGAAACAGGTGGTCGGATAGATCGTGCTGTGCACGCACGACGGCGCCGAGACGTCGGGTTTGATCCGACCGTCGTTGGTCGGGCCCTGCGACGAATAGAAGGCGATCCCGCCAGACCCGTCGGCCGGGTCCACCGCTCCGACGGCGACGAGCGCTGGACTGCGCGAGTCGACGACCGGTTTGGCCGAACTGAACGGTGCGATGTGGCGGCCAGCCTCGATGACGCCGAAGAACGTCGCGACCTCGACGATGTCGGGGGCGGCCGGCGAGTAGTGGGCCATCGCCCGGATCCGCAGGAACAGCGCCTGCCCGGCGCCGCCGACGTTGAACGCCGCGTCGACGGCTTCGAGCGGCGGTGCTCCGCCGGTCTGTGACGCGTCGATCGTCAATTGGAACGTCGCCGTCGCCTCCGACACCCCGCTCCACACTTCGACGGCGTAGTCGGTGACCTGGTTTGGCGGCAGGTTCCAATCGTTGGCCCAGCGAATCCCGTCGAGCGCCACACCGCCGCCTTGCGGATCGATGCGCAACATGGTGTCGACGCCGGGGCCGTTCAGGAAGTCGACGTACCCGTTGGCGTCCACGCCGTCGATGTACCGCCCGTAGCCGAACGCGGCGTCGTTGCCGCCGGAGTTGAACCACGTGATCCCGCGGGCGGTCGCCGAGTCGACGACTGCATCGAGCGGACCTGTGCCGTCGCCGGGCCCGTCGTACGGCGCGCCGAGAGAACGCGTGATGATGTGCACGCCGTTCGCGACGAACCAGTCGATCGCCGCCTGGGTCTCCGCCGTCGTCGCTGCGGTGGCGAGGAACAACTCGGCTCCCGGTGCCATGTCCTTGACGATCTCGGCGACTGCGACACCGTGCGGATCGCCGGCCGCCGAATTGATCATGCCGTTCACGCAAAGGTTCTGGGAGATGTCAGGACAGAACTGATGCGCGGCGTCGGGCAGCGGACCGTGCTCACTCGTGTTCCACACGCGCAGGTCGAAGAAGTCGATGATACCGACGCGCACGCTGCCGGTGATGCCGGCCTGCTGCCACGCCGCGGCATTGGTCAGTTGCACCTCATCGCCGACGACAGGGCCGGTGCCGGCGGCCTCCTCGCGCGGGATGCGGTTGACGCGCACGGGCTGCTGTACGTACGTGGCCGACGCGACTGTGGAGAGACCTTCGACGTTTCCCGCCGGCATCAACGCTTGCACGAGTTGCCCGTCGACTGCGCCGGTGACCGTGCCACCGAGTCGGTTGACGGCAGCCTCGGTGGATCGGTCGTCGCGTGTGAGGATCTCCACCGCGACCAACGGCTCGCGTTGACCCGCGTGACGCCGTCCCAACGCAGCGGCGACTTCGGCACGGAGTTGCGGGTCGGTGTTGGACCGGCGAACGGTGGACGGTGCTCGAGCGGCGGCGGACTGCGGGGTGCCGGCAAACAGGGCGCCGACCACCAACAGGACTGTTGCGATCGGGAGAACGGCACCCAGCGTTCGTCGAGTCATCCGATACCGGTCATCGCCTCTTGCGTCGTCGACGGCTCGGGAGTGGATCGGATCGAGGCTGCGGCGGAGCCACGACCGAGGTGCCGGAATCGACGGCCACGACGATTCCATCCTGGTCGATGTCGACGGGTTCGTCACTCGCCGCCATCACGATCGGGGCCTCTTCCTTCGGCTTGCGCCCGAGCGCCTGATCGAGGCCGAACATGCCGGCTGCCACGATCGCGCCGGCTGCTCCATGGCGCCGTCTTGCTGCTCGAACGGGTTCGAACGAGGGCTCCGGCTCCGACATCTGGTCCCCCTCGTCGTCGGGCACGGCCATGTGGCAAAGCTATCGGCGAAGGCCGGAGACCATGCCGCGCCCGTCCGGCAACCCCCGAGTACGATGCGGTCGTGCCCGAGGGCGAAGCGATTCACCGCACGGCCGCAGCATTGCGCACGGCCCTGGTAGGCAGGCCACTGCTGTCCTTCGAGGCGCCCCAGGTCGAGGGCCCACTCCCGGCTCTCGGGCGCGTCATCGAGCTCGTCGAGAGCCGTGGCAGGCTGCTCGACGTCATCTGGGACGACGGCCTTGTGCTGCACACCAGCATGCGGCTCAGCGGGACGTGGCACCTGTACCGCACGGGGGAGCGATGGCGGAAGCCGTCGTCGCAGCTTCGTGTCAGCATCACCGTCGACGGATTCTCGGCGGTGTGCTTCAACGCTCGGACGGTCGAGACCTACCGCGAGTTCGACACCCACCGCCATCCCGGCTTCGGGCCGCCCGGGCCAGACCTCAGCGTCGAGCGACCCGACCTTGCCGCGGCCGTCGAGGCGCTGTGCCGGTATCCCGATCTCGACGCACCGATCGCCGAGGCGCTACTCGATCAGCACGTCGCTTGGGGTGTGGGCAACGTGTTCCGCAGCGAAGTGCTGTGGGCCAGCCGGCAGCATCCGTTCGCCCCGGTGTCGATGCTCAATCGCGACGACATGGAACGCGTTGTCGCCGCTGCGGGCAAGGTGATGCACGTGCACCTGCACGAGCCGCCGTCTCCCAACGGTGAGCGCGGTCTCGCCGTCTACGGCCGCAACGGCCAGCGCTGCCCGCGCTGCGGCGACACCGTCGAGGTTCGTCGCATCGGCGAGCATGCTCGCTTGCTGTACTGGTGCCCCGGTTGCCAAGTGCATCGCGGGCCGCGAGTCGTCACCGCCGACGATGTCGAACGCTCCATGGATCCGCATCCCGCAGCGACGAAGTTCCTCGCCGAACTCCCGTGGCGCCGCCGCGACCTCGCCGGTTAGACACTCGTTGGTGCCGCGCGCGGGAGGCTGTCGATGACGGCGAGCCAGCCTGCTTCCAACTGCGTCGGCTGATCGAAGGCCGGGTGCGGTCGGCCGATCAGATGTTGGTACGCATTCGTTGCCAGCGCGATCGCGACCACATCACCGACATCGAGCGCCCGCACGACGGCGGCCTCGATGGCCAGCGTCGCCTGCGGCTTGTCGTCGAGCTGGGAATGGGCGCTGGCCGCCCCGACGTACGCGAAGACCTCGTCGAGATACGTTGCGCCGGCAGCGAGCGCGACCTGCTGGGCGTGGTGGAGAGCCTCTTGCGGCCGACACGTCGTCGCATAGAGCAGCGCCGCGGCCGCGTTGGTGAACGGATGGACGAGTGCCTGATCGTCGAGCTCGGCGAACGCGACCATCGCATCGTCGATGCGACCTAGTTGCATCAGCCCGACCATCCTCACCACGCGTGGCTCGAACGCCGACGCGGTCATCATCTCGTCGGTCTCGCCCAGTGCTCGGTCGGCGATCGCCACCGCCGTGGCCCCATCGCCGCGGTGCATCGCCGCGCCCGCCACTGCCATCAACGGGAACGGGCCCTGGATCGACATCTCGGACAGCGTGAGCAGTTCCTCGCTGGTGCGCTGGGCCGCGCCTGTTTGACCCAGCGCGATCTGCGCACGCAGCAGCGGCGCCGTCGCCTGCATGAGGCCGAACTTGTCGTTGAGCTTCTTGAACCTGGAGCGCGCTTGATCGGCGAGGTTGGCGGCCTCGCCGAGATCGCCGGACCACAGCCTGAGGTCGGCGAGCAACGTCTGCATCATGCCGACAGCCCACTCGTCGCCGCGTTGGTCCGCCTCGCGGATGACCATCTCGGCGAGCGCCTCGGCTTCGGCGAAATGTCGTTCGAAGAACTCGACGAACGCCAGCAGACCGAACGCCCATCCCACACCGTTGCGGTCACCGAGCTTGTCGAGTGCGTCGGCGGCGTGGTTGAGACGATCGCGAGCCAAGGCCATGTCGCCCGACAGGAACGAGATCCACGCCCGGTGCTGTTCGAGCCAGGCCAGGCCGCGTTGGTCGTCGAGCAGTCGGTACAGGGTGTCAGCCTCGCCGAAGTGCCACTCGGCATCGATCAACGAGCCGCCGAACAGCTCGATGAACCCGCGGGCGCGCAGGGCGCGGGCCAATAGATCTGGGCGATCCACGGTTCGCAGCAGGTCGACCGCCTGACCCATCTCGCGGCGGGCATCCTCGAGCCGGCTGGCCGCGTGATGCATCGATCCGAGCAAGCGGTGAGCGTCGCCCTGCGACGCAACGTCGCCGCGTCGGGCCGCACTGGCGAGTGCGCTGTCGAGATCGGACCTGGCGGCGTCGTAGTCGCGCATGTCGAGTTGGGCGCCGGCGCGGATCAGTTGCAGCTGTACGCGGCGGTCCTCGTACTCGTCGTCGGCGGGCAGCAGTTCGAGCGCCCTGCTCGCGTGGCGAATGGCGATCCGCATGTTGCCGGTGTCGCCGGCGCGCACCGCGGCGTCGGTGAGCAATTGGATCGCGTCGTTGGTGATCGTCGACGGCACACCGGTGATCGGTCCGAGCTCCTTGACGAGCTCGGCAGCCGTCGCGGCGTGGTGGGCCCGGTCGTCGAGCCCCGCTGGGTGGTTGGCCATCGCTTTGGCGACGCCTGCGTGCCGCCGGGCGCGGACGGCCTTCGTGAGCGTCTGATACGCGGCGTCGCGCACCGAGTCGCTGCGGAACTCCCACCGCCGGCCGTGCACCTCCAACAACCCCAGCTCGTCGAGCTCGTAGAGGTCGGCGGCATCGAACTGCTGACCCATCTCGTCGGCGAAGGTCTGCAGCGATGCGATGGCCCCCGAGGTGCCGAGTGTGGCCGCGTTCTCGACGATCTGCCGCTGTGCCGGTGTGAGCTGATCGAGGCGGGCGATGATGAGGGCGCGCAACGAGTTGGGCAGCTCGCGGATGCCGCCGCCCGCGGCGGCGAGCGCGGCCAGCTCGTGCAAGAACAGAGGGTTGCCGCCGCTGCGTTCGTACAGCGCGGTGAGCAACTTCGGGTCGGCGCACTGATCGGCCAGCAGTTGCGCGGCGAGCTCCTCGGTGGCGACCTGACCCAACGGTTGCAGTGTCAAGGACACGACGGTCGTCCGTTCGGTGAGCGGTGGCCAGTCGACCTCGCTGCCGGGGCGCATCGCAGTGATGAGGGCGAAGCGGTTCCGGCTCAACGAGACGACGAGATGCTCGAGCAGTCCGATGAGCGCGGAGTCGGCCCAGTGGAGATCGTTGATCGACAGCACGACGGGCCGCTCGTACGAGCGCAGCTCGAGGATGCGACTGACGGCGCGGTTGACCGAGGCGCGCGCCGCGGGCGCCTCGAGGTTGTCGATCGACGACGGGTATCCGAGGAGGTGGATGAAGACGTCTTCCATCCGGTCGAGTTCGGCCCCGTCGGCGTTGGAGATCAGTTGCATGGCGCGAGCTCGACCGATCTCGCGGATCTCCTCGACGGGCAGTGTCGGATCGAAGTCGAGGTAGCGCGACAGGGCGTTGGCGATGGGATACCAGACGTTGGCCTCGCCGTACGGCACGCACGCTCCCTCGAGCACCGCGGCGTCGACCGTGTTGTGCATGTAGTCGACCAGCTCTTCGGCGAGGCGCGACTTGCCGACCCCGTTCTCGCCGGAGATGGCCAACAACACGCTGCGGTTGGCGAGCGTGACCAGATCGAGCGCAGCGCGACCCATCGCGAGTTCGGGCTGGCGACCGATCAGCGGTCCACTGCGGCCTCTGCGTGATCGACTACCGGGCGGCGCGGTCGCCTCCAGAGCCAGCCACGCCTTGATGCTCTGCTCACGGCCACGTGCGTCGAGCTCGCCGGCCGGCTCGAACCGGATGGCTTGCGAGGTGAGCGCGTACGTGGTGTGGCCGACGAGGATGCCACCCGGTTCCGCCGCGCTCTGCAGGCGCGAGGCCGTGTTGACCACGTCGCCCATCGCCGTGTACTCGGTGCCGGCCAGCGTGCCGACGAGTACCTCTCCCGTGTTGATCCCGATTCGCATCCGGATCTCGCTGCTGCCGGCGAGGCCGGAGGTGCTGACGAAGTGGTTGAGCGTCGCCTGCATGCGCAAGGCAGCGCGCACGGCGCGCTCGGCGTCGTCCTCGTGGGCAACCGGTGCGCCGAACAGGGCGAGGATCCCGTCGCCGAGGATCTTGTCGACCCGTCCGCCGAAGGAGGTGATGTCGTCGACGAGCAGCTGGAAGCACGAGTCGATGAGCCGCTTCACCGTCTCCGGGTCGCGGTGCTCGGCCAGCCCGGTGAACCCGACCAGGTCGGCGAACAGCACCGTGGTGATGCGGCGTTCTTCTGCCTGAGTCGCCGTGATGGCATACCCGCACGACGAGCAGAACCGGGCATCAGCCGGAATCTGGGTCGCACAGGATGGACACAACATGAATCAATGAGCGTAGGACAGATCGGGCTGCTGACGGTGGTCGTAAAAGAGGCGGGTACCGGCGGTGACGGACCGACGTCACCCCATTATGTGATGCGCGCTGGTGCCACTGTTGATACAACTAGACCTCATGACTGAGACGATGACGTCCACCACTGCGGCCGGCGCCGTTGACGCAATGAAGGTCTACGGTGCTGGTGACAGCGAAGTTCGGGCGCTCGATGGCGTCACGGTCGCGTTCGAGGCCGGCAAGTTCACGGCGATCATGGGCCCGTCCGGCTCGGGCAAGAGCACGCTGATGCACTGCCTGGCGGGGCTCGATTCCCTCACCGAGGGCGCCGTCTACATCGGCGACACCTACCTCGCCGCGCTCAGCGACAAGGAGCTGACGGTCCTGCGCCGCACCGCGGTCGGTTTCATCTTCCAGGCGTACAACCTGGTGCCCACCCTCAACGCCTACGAGAACATCACGCTGCCGCTGCTGCTCGGCGGCGTCAGCGGTGACAAGGAGTGGATCGACAAGGTGATCGACACCGTCGGTCTGCGCGACCGTCTCAAGCACCGGCCGAGCGAGCTCAGCGGTGGCCAGCAACAGCGCGTCGCCGTGGCCCGGGCGCTGGCCAGCAAGCCGACGATCATCTTCGCCGACGAGCCCACCGGAAACCTCGACAGCCGCGCCGGCGCCGAGATCCTCGAGTTCATGCGCAAGGCCGTGCGCGACCTGGGTCAGACGATCGTGATGGTCACCCACGATCCCAATGCCGCGAGCTACGCCGACCGTGTCATCTTCCTGGCGGACGGCAAGGTGGTCGACGAGATGGCCGAACCCACCGCGGACCGCGTGCTCGACCGCATGAAGCGGTTCGGCGACTGAGCCATGTTCAAGATCGCACTGAAGGGCATCATGGCCCGTAAGGGCCGCCTGCTGCTGACCTCGCTCGCCGTCATCCTCGGCACGTCGTTCCTGGCAGGCACGTACATCTTCTCCGACACGCTGACGAAGTCGTTCGACAACCTGTTTGCAACGGTGTTCCAGGGCACGGACGCCTACGTTCGATCCTCGGTCGTGATCGAGAGCGATTTCGGGCAGGACGATCGTCAACGGATCCCCGACACGCTGACCCCCATCGTCGCCGGCGTGCCCGGTGTGAAGACTGCCGAGAGCAGTGTGCTGGGCTTCGCCCGCGTCATCGGCAAGGACGGCAAACCGGTCGGGCGCGAAGGCAACGGACCACCCAACTTCGGCTCGTCGATCGCCGCCGAGGGCGAGACGATCTGGAAGATCAGCGACGGTAAGTTGCCGACCAACAACACCGAGGTCGCGCTCGACACCGAGACGGCCGACAAGGGCGGCTACAAGCTCGGCGACAGCGTGAAGGTGGTCGCTCAGGGTGGGTCACGCGACTTCACGCTGGTGGGTGTCGCCAGATACGGCGATGTGGCGTCGCCCGGCGGCGCGACGTTCGCGCTGTTCGATCTCGCCACCGCGCAGGAGTTCGTGGGCAAGCCGGGCTTCATCGACGCGGTCGTGGTGAAGAGCGACGGCAGCGTTTCCGACGATGTGCTGGCCGACCGCATCCAGGCCGCGCTGCCTTCCGATTCGCAGACCGAAACGCTGACCGGCGCCGAGATCACCAAGGAGAACCAGAACGCGATCGAAGACGCGTTGAGCTTCTTCCGCATCTTCCTCACGGTGTTCTCGTTCATCGCGATGGGCGTCGCCTGCTTCGTGATCTACAACGTGTTCTCGATCACCGCCGCGCAACGCCAACGTGAGAACGCGTTGCTGCGCGCCGTCGGCGCGCAACGGCGTCAGGTGACCCGGGCGATGTTGATCGAATCCGTTGTCGTCGGGATCGTCGGATCGTTGCTCGGGTTGATCGTCGGTGTCGGCGTGTCGATCGCGCTGAAGGGCTTCCTCGGCGCACTCGGTATCACGTTCCCGTCCACCAGTCTCCAGTTACTGCCGCGCACGATCGTGCTCGTCCTGATCGTCGGCACGTTGGTCACCGTCCTGTCGGCGTTGCTGCCCGCCCGCCGCGGCGGTCGGGTGTCGCCGCTTGCGGCAATGCGCGAGTCCGCGACAGAGCGCGTCGGCAGCAGCAAGAAGCGGATCCTCGCGGGACTGATCGTTGCCGCAGTGGGCGTGGTCGGTGTCGTGGCGAGCCTCGCCGGCGCCAGCGCGGTGTTGCTCGGTCTCGGCATGCTGTTGATCTGGGTAGGTGTGTTGATCCTCGGCCCGGTGCTGGCTCTTGTCGCCGCGAAGATCATCGGCACTCCTGTGGCCAAGGCGTTCAAGGTCACCGGCAAGATGGCGCAGGGCAACTCGGCGCGAAACCCGAAGCGCACGTCGCGTGCGGCTGCACCGGTGCTGATCGGTGTCGCGCTGGTCACTGCCGTCGCCTTGTTGGCGACCACGTTGAAGGCCCAGGTGCGCGAGATCTTCGGCCAGCAGTTCACCGGCGACCTCGTGGTGAAGACCGACGACTTCAGTGGCTTCGGCGGGCTCAGCCCCGACCTGGCCAACCAGCTCAACACGCTGCCCGAGGTCGCGGCCGCAGCGGGCATCGGCGTGAAGGCCGCCGAGGTCGATGGCAAGACGTCGCAGATCACGTTGGTGGACCCGGCTCACGTCGGCGAAGTGTTCGATCTCGACCTCAAGAGCGGGGCATACACCGACATCACGCCGTCGACGATGATGGTGTCGGAGAAGAAGGCGAAGTCCGACAACCTGTCGCTCGGCCAGACCCTGAAGGTCAATCTGACCGGTCTCGGCGTACTGCCGTTGAAGATCGTGGGCACTTATGGATCGGACGAGCTCGCCGGTCCGTACGTGGTCAGCCGCGACCTCTACGCCAACACTTCCGGCAGCTACTTCGACTTCTCCGTGTTCATCAACACCGCTCCCGGTGTCAGCGAATCGCAGGCGGTGGCAGCGATCCAACCAGTTGTCGACAAGTACGGCTCGGGCGATCTGCAGACTCGATCCGAGTACATCGACGATCAGGCGTCGCAGATCAACACGCTGCTCGCGTTGATCTACGGACTGCTCGCGCTATCGATCGTCATCGCCGCAGTGGGCATCGTGATCACCCTGTTGTTGTCCGTGTACGAACGGCGACGCGAGATCGCGTTGTTGCGCGCCGTCGGCATGACACGGTCCCAGGTCTGGTACACGGTCAGTTGGGAGAGCGTCATCACCAGCCTGCTCGGCGCAGTCCTCGGTGTGATCCTCGGCCTTGTCAGCGGCTATCTCTTCGTGTTGTCGCTGCGCGACGAGGGTGTCACGGTGTTCTCCGTTCCCGTGTTCAGCACGATCGTGATCCTCGTCGTGTCGTTCATCGTCGGCGTGATCGCCGCTGTCATACCGGCGCGTCGTGCCACCAAGGTCGACATCATCGAGGCGATCGCAACCACATGACGGTCCGCTGAGGCATCGATGATCCGCCTGGCGTTGCGCAGCGTGCGGGCTCGATGGGGACGAGTGGTGCTGACCGCGCTGGCGATCGTCGCGAGCACAGCGTTCCTCAGTGGCACGTTCATCTTCCGCGACACGGTGCAGCGCACGTTCAACGCCTTGTTCGCGAACGTCTTCGAACGAGTCGACGGCTATGTGCAGTCGTCGAACTCGGTCGAGGGTTTCCTCGGCTTCGAACGTCGCGATCGCCTGCCGGACTCTGTCGTCGGTCAGGTCGCCGCAGTGGACGGTGTAGCCGACGCGCAGGCATTCGTGCAGGGCGACGCCGTCGTGATCGACAAGAAGGGCGACCCGATCGAGCGGCCGACGGCGCCGACGTTCGGCGCCACCGTCAACGAAGGGTCGTTGTCGGTGTGGCGCATCGCCCAAGGGCGACTACCGCGTGGGCCGACCGAGGTGGCGCTCGACACGATCACCGCGCACGACGCCGGATACGTGCTCGGCGACACCGTGAA
>Ga0157378_10001000_pt1 | contig 25901 bp, 22 predicted proteins | sample M65metaG_FD_115309 | JGI IMG/M metagenome (GOLD analysis project Ga0157378, IMG submission 115309) | Miscanthus rhizosphere microbial communities from Kellogg Biological Station, Michigan, USA - M6-5 metaG | ecosystem: Host-associated > Plants > Roots > Rhizosphere > Soil | place: USA: Michigan...
AGAATCTCGCCAGCATGGCCGGCGCGATGAAGGATTTCTTCGACCGCACGTATTACGCGGCGCTCGATCGCGTCAACGGCCGTCCCTACGCGGCGCTGATCTGCGCCGGCAGCGACGGGTCCGGCGCGGCGCGCCAGCTCGAGCGCATCTGCACGGGATGGCGCCTGAAGCGCGTCGCCGACACGCTCGTCGTCTGCACGAACGCGCAGACGAACGAGGCGATCCTCGCGCCGAAGACCATCGTCGACGCCGACGTCGCGCGCTGCGCGGCCGCCGGCGCGGCGCTCGCCGCGGGCCTCGCGCTCGGCGTGTTCTAGCGTCGCGTCAGGGCGGCGGTGCGGACTTCACGGACTCGAGCTGCCGCCGCTGGACGACGCCGAGGTAGTCGGGCACGGACATCGTCAGCGTCGCGCGGTCGAGCGTCGCGCCGAAATGGCGGTTCTCGACCGTCCCGCCCGCCAGCGACCAGCGCGCGACGACGTTCCGGATCGTCGTGCCGCGACGATTGATCACCGAGGTCGTCCGGACCCTGGGCGCTCCGAAGCGCGCGGCGAGCTCATCGGTCAGCCGCTCCGCGTCCGCGGGCGTGTAGTGGACGGTGATCAGCACGAGGCGGTCGCCGACGAACGTGGCCGTCGCTTCGTCGACGCTCACGCCTGCAAACGCCAGCCCAGCCCCGGCGGTCCCGCCCTGCCTGCGCGCGTCGAACGTGCACGTTCGATCCGACAGGATGCGGTCGACGCTCGCGTCGCAGGCGGAGGACGGAAGGGCGGCGCGCCATTGCGCTTCGGAGGTGCCAAGCGCCACGCCGTTGAAGTCCGGCGTCGTGACGGAGGGTTGCGCCGTTGCGAGCACCGCCACCGCGCACGCCAGCGGCAGCGTCAGCGCCGCGGCGCGTCCCGCCGAGCCGAGCATCGCGCCGCGCTCAGCGCGCCGCTTTGCCGGGCGCGGGGGCGGGCGCGGGCTTGGACGCGGGCGCCGGCGCGGGCATCTTCGCCGCGCACATGTCGGCCGCGAGCTCCTTCGCGGTCGCCGCCTTCAGCGATGGCGCACCTTTCGCCGCGGCGCCGTTCGCGTCCTTCACCGCCAGCGTCGTCTTGCGGCAGTCGGCCACGACCACAAACGCCGTCTTCGCGAGATCGGTGCCCGTTCCGGTGAAGAGGGGCGACGAGCGCGTCATGCCGTCGACGACGAGCTTCGACGGCGCGAAGCAGTACTGCAGCTTCTTGCCGGACGTTTCCTCGAGGCACTGGATCTCGTACCCCGGCGGCGGGGCGTCGGCGGCGGCGGCGAGCGCGGAGCTCGCCGCGAGCAGCACACCGCAAAGTGCGCGAGGCGCGCGGCGCGCGCATGGATTCGAGCGTTCTGGCATGGACGAGCGCAAGCGATGGACCGCACGTCGCGGCGGTCGCCACTGTACCGCATCGCCACGCTTACGCAGGCGCCGTCAGTCGTCGATTCGTCGCCGTTCGCCGCCCGCACGCCGCTCGACCGACACCGGTCGTCCATACATACCGCGATCGGCGCCGCGGCGCAGGTTCGCGCGTCGTTCCTCGTAGTGACGATACGTGCAGCCGCAGCGCGTGGGCCACGTGCACTGCGGAAGCGGCAGCCGCGGCGCCTCGGCCGAGAGGAAACGTCGCCCCGCCAGCTGGGTCGCCGCCTGGCACGCCATGCGGCTGCCGACCACCGCCACCGCGTGCCACGGGTTGGCGGCCGCGGACGCCTTCGACTTGGCGGGAGGACGGGCGGGGCTCATGCCGGTGCGGGGGGACGGGTCTCGGACGCGCGCGAGCGCTTCGCCGCGCCGGCCCGCAGGCTGGCTGCGAGCGTCGCCGCGAGCTCGGGCGCCTCGCACGCCACGAGCGATCGAAGCGCTGCCGCGCGGCCCTTGGCGCGGTCTCCCGCGCCGTCGACCGCGGCGTGCACGTCGCCCCGGCGCCACGCGTCGAACACCGCGGGGTTGATGTACGACTTGCGGCAGATCGCGACGGTGTTGCCGAGCGTGCGCGCGACTTCCGCGATAACTTCCTTGATCGCTTGCGCAAACTGTCGCTCCGAGGGCGCGTCGGGCAGCGGCCGCCCGGCGAGAAGGCGTAGCGCGAGCATCGTCGCGCCCCACGTCCGGAAGTCCTTCGCGCTGAAGCCCTCGCCGCAGCATTCCTGCACGTAGTCGTTGACCATGTCCGACGTGACGGCGTGGCGCTCGCCCGCGTCGTCGAGATACTGGAACAGGAGCTGGCCCGGAAGCTGCCTGCAGCGACGCACGTGGCGCACGATCTCGCGGTCCTTGATCGTGACCTCCTGCTCGATCCCCGACTTGCCGCGGAACGACAGCACGACGCGATTCGCCGACACGAAGCGGACGTGGCGGTTGCGCAGCGTCGTCAGCCCATAGCTGCGGTTCTCGCGCGTGTACGCCTCGTTGCCCACGCGGATCATCGTCGCGTCGAGGATGCGCACGGCGAGCGCGACGACCTTGCGCTTGGACAGCCCCGGACTCGCGAGGTCGCGGCGCACGCGCCGCCGCAGCTTCGGCAGCGCCGCGCCGAACGCCCCCATGCGATCGAACTTCTCGCGGTCGCGCAACTCGCGCCATTGGCGATGGTAGCGATACTGCAGGCGTCCGCGCGCATCGCGTCCGACCGCCTGCAGATGACCGAGCGGATCGCCGCAGATCCACACGTCGCGATACGCGGGGGGAATCGCGAGCTTGGCGATGCGCGCGAGCGTCGCCTCGTCGGCGACCTTGCGCCCCTGCGCGTCGTGATACGTGAACGAGGGCGCCTCGCCCGAGCGACGGAAACCCGCGTCGCGCGGCGACGAATAGACGAGCCGCGGGGTGGGCGCTGTGTAGATTCGCTTGCGCATGGAGGGCGGGTGCGATGATGCGTCGCGACGGCGAGCCCCGCCGCTGCGCACCTCGCCGAGCCTCGGGGTGGTCAGGTGCAGCCGCGCAACAGGTAGATGACGATCAGGATCGGAATGGGCACGCCCAGCGCCCAGGCGAGGATGTAGCCCCATCGCCCTTCCTGCTGGCGCTTGAGCGCGATGCCGCGGCGAAGCCGCGGGGAACGCGCCGCGAGGCGCGAGAGCGTCGATTTCATGCGGGCCTCCGGATCGATGTCGCAAGACTAGGGTCTCGACCCGGGGGCGAACGTCGGCGCCGGGCCGATTCCGCTATCGGAGGAACCCTGACCCCCGTGGCGCGCCGTGCGTCAGCGCCCGCTGTCTTTCTCGAGCGCGGTGCTCGAGTGATTGTTGACCTGGCCCGCCTTCGGCATCTGGTTCGATTCCTCCTCGGGCGTCAGCGTTCCGGTGCGCGGCGCGTTGTCGGGCGTGTCACGGGCGGTGCCGCCGGCCGGCTTCGCCGCCTTGGCGCCTTCGGCGAGGACCGCGCGCTTCGCCTCGTCGCCGGCGGCCGTGTCGGGCGCGCGCGCCGCGGCTTCCTGCGCCCGCACCTGCAGCTTCTCGTCGTCGCCGGCATTCGGAGGCGCCTTGTTCTCGGCGCCGAAGACCGCAGGCGATTGCGCGCCCGGTGCGCCCGTGTCCGGCACGAACGGACCGCGCTCCGCCGGCGCCGGCGGGGCGCTCAACCCGGTCGGCTCGTTCTTCACGAGCGCGGTGCTGTCGGCGCCGCGCGGAACCGACGTCGTGCGATTCACGTCGGCGTTGTTGCAGGCGGTCAGCGCAAGCGAGACCGCCAGCGCCACCGCGGCCATCGGAAGTTGATTCATGCGTGCTCCTGGGCGAAGGAAGAGACGAGGTCGCCGCAAGCGCATGGCGCGCGGCCCAAGTCGTGCACGGTAGCGGTTCGGACGGCCCGCGCGTACCGGCGCCGGGCGGATTGCCGTGTAGGCGTCGCGCCCACAATGCGGCCGGCACAACGACGTCCGCGCCGGGACGGGGGCGCGGCCGCGGCTACCTGGCGGAGGCCTGCGCGAGCAGCGCTTCCAGGTTGTCCGGCGACGCGGGTTTCGCGATGTGATGGTCGAACCCTGCCGCCAGCGCCTTGTCGCGGTCGTCCGCCTGCCCATAGCCGGTCAGCGCGACCAGCGTGATGCGGCGGCCGCCGGCGCGGATCGCGCGCGCGACCGCGAAGCCGTCGATGTCGGGCAGCCCAATGTCGACGAGCGCGACATCCGGGGCCCACTCCCGCGCAATGCGAATCCCGTCGCGGCCGGTGCTTGCCGTGCGGACGTCGTGACCGAGGAGGCGCACGAACGCCTTCATCGTGTCGAGCACGTCGGCGTTGTCCTCGACGATCAGGACGTTGACCGCGCGCCCGGCGGTGCCGTCGGCAACGGGTCTGGCCGTGCCCGACGGTGGGCTCGCGAGCGGGAGCCGCACCGTGAACGTGCTTCCACGTCCGGCGCCGTCGCTGTGCGCCTCGACGGTTCCGTGATGCATCTCCACGAGCTGCCGGACCACGGCGAGTCCGACGCCGAGCCCGCCGCGCGAGCGGCTGAGCCCTTGCGGCGCCTGCACGAACAACTTGAAGATCGACACGAGCTGGTCGTGCGGAATGCCCACGCCGCTGTCGCGCACGCGCAGCGCCACGCGATCGTCCTCGCGCGTCACGCTCACGAGGATCTCGCTGTCCGCGGCACTGAACTTCACCGCGTTGTCGACGAGGTTCGCGACGACCTGCTCCATGCGTCCGCGGTCGCCGCGGATCCACAGCGCTTCCGGCACCTCGATGCGCAGCGCGCGACGGCCAAGGCGTCCCGAGTAACGCCACGTCTCCATCAGCTTGACGACCAGGTCGGTCAGGTCGAGCGGCTCGAGTTCGAGCGACGCCTTGCCGAGCGTGATGCGGCTCACGTCCAGCAGGTCCTCGACGAGTCGTGTCACGTGCGCCGTCTGCCGCTCGATGACGGCTTGCGCCGACCGCGCGCTGTCCGAACCCGGGCGCGCCAGTTTCAGCAGTTGCGCCGCGGTGGTGAGCGCCGCCAGCGGATTGCGCAGCTCGTGGCTCAGCATCGCGAGGAACTCGTCCTTGGCGCGGTCGGCGTCCTCCAGCACCTTGCGCTCGCGTTGCGCCAGGTGGCGGCGCTCGCCGATGGCCTGCGACGCGGTATCGAGCGCCTTCACGAGCTTGCGGAGTTCGGCGATGTCGGTGGGAATGTCGATGCGCGGCGCGTTGTCGAGGTCGCCGACGACGTTCGCCAGCCGGTCGATCGGCGTCGTGATCCGCCGTCCCAGCCGGACCGCAATGGCCACCGCGGCCGTGAGGCAGAGCAGCGCGCCGGCGGCCATGATCCACGCGCTGCGGATCGCGCTTTGCCAATACTCGTTTGACGGCACGGCGAGGCCGATCGTCCAGCCGGTCATCTCGGAGCTGAGAAATGCCGTGTACGTGTCGGTTCCTTCGACGGTGGCACCCTTGTACCAGCCTTCGCGCGCGCTGGCCATCGCGGCGCGAAACGCGTCGCTGGCCGGCGAGCCGACCGGCCGCGGTGGAATCCGCGCGATGAAGTTGCCTTCGGCGTCCACCAACCCGCTGACCCACGTCGGCGGAAGGTTCTGGGCGCGCAGCAGGGCCGCGAACGTCTCGGGCCGCAGGAGGGCGCTCAGGACGTAGCGCACCTCCCCTCCCGAGGCCACCGGCAGGCGGATCGGAATTCCGAATGTGTTCGTCAGCTGGCGCCGGCGCAGCCCGACCACTTTCGGCGTGCCGGCCGCGGCGACTTCGCGGACCGACATCGCATCCGAGTTGGGCGGCAACGGCTCGCCGAACGGCACTGCGACGTTCACCAGCTGCCGGCCATCCGGGCCGCTCAGGACCACGTTCTCCCAGTCGCGCTGCGTCGCGAGGATGGATGCAGCATCGCGATGGAAGCGGCGCAGGTCGCCCGCCAACAGGCTCTCGAGCGAGGTCATCGCCGCCAGCGTCTTGATGTGGCCGCTCAACTCCGTGTCCACGGCGGACATGAACGCGCGATTGCGGTCCTTGACGACGCGGGCGAAGCTTTCGTGCTCGTACTCCACCGTCAGCACCGCCGTCACCATGCCGAACACCGCGATGGGGATCGCCGTGGCGAGGACGAGCGAGACGAGGCTGGTGCGAAGCCGCATGGAGGGGTTGGCGCTTGGGTCGGCGACGGATTGTGACAACGCCACCCCCCCACATCAAGCGCTGCCCCCTGTACAGCGCGCCAATGCCCCCTATCGGCGACGCTTTTCGCCGACGAACGGCTCAGCGGTGCGCGGCGATCGGCAGCGACCAGGGATTCGGCCAGTGGATTCCGAACGGAAGGTACGGCTCCCCGCAAACCCGCACGCGCGAGAACCCTGCCTGTTCCAACTCCCGCAGCAGCCCCGCCTGCGAGAACACGCGCATCTCGAGCGTCGTCCCTCCGCCGCCATGGAAGACGAGCCCCTCGTGCCGCGAGACACGCCCGTCGACACTGCGGTTCACCAGCACGCGCGCGCCGTCGCGCCCGGTCAGCGTCCACTCGTGCAGCTCGGGGAAGTGCTCGAGCGTGTCTGCGTCGAGCGAGAACGGAACGGTGAAGAGCAGCACGCCGCCCGGCCGCAGCAAGCGGTACGCATTCTCGAACGCGCGCGAGACCGGCGGCGGCACGTGCTCGAAGACGTCGCTCGCGATGATGAAGTCGACGTCGCCGTATCGGTCGAAGCTGGGCGCCGTGATGTCGAGCCGCGGCCATCGGTGCAGGTAGGTGTTGCGGTAGGCGAACTTCCGGGCGAGCGGCTTCGCATAGGCGCGGGCGTCGGAGAGCCCGACGCCACGGATGCGCTTGTTGGACGAAAGCTCGGTCAGGACGGCGTCGAGACCGAGCACTTCGCGGGTCACGAGCCGGCCGATCGCCCGCCAGCGGACGTTCGACCGGCACGACGTGCACGTCGGCAACTCGCGGTCGAGCGCGGCGAGCGCGGCGCGATTCGCGGTGCCGCACAGGTTGCAGCGAAATTCGATCGGGGAGGTGGCGGCGTCGTTCACCGCGCCGAGCATACCGACAGCCCGGCAGGCGGCCAAGCGCGCAGGCGTCGGCGCAATTGCCCGCACGGCGCCGCGTGCCGCACAATCGCGGACGCCGACGGCGGCCGACGCCGGGGCATGGTCCCCTCCAGCGAGGTCCCGCTTGACCGCCGATTCGTTTCCCGCCTCTCCCGCATGGACCGCGCTGCTTGCACGTGTCCACGAGATCAACGACCTCGAGAAGGCCGCCGCCGTCCTCACGTGGGACCGCGACGTGAACATGCCGCCAGGCGGTCTCGACGGGCGCATCCAGCAGATGACGACGCTGAGCCGCCTCATTCACACGAGCTTCACGTCCGACGACATGGGGGCGCTGATCGAGGCGGCGGCCGCGGATTCCGACGGCGCCGCGTACGACACCGACGGCGCCGCGCTCGTCCGGACGCTTCGCCGCAGCTACGCCGACGCGCGGAAGCTGCCCACCGAGTACGTGATGCGGCGCACCGCCGTCAGCGCCGGCGCGCGGGGCGTGTGGGAGAAGGCGCGCGCCGCGAACGACTTCGACCGCTTCCGCCCATGGCTCGAGCAGGTCATCGGCCTCGCGCAGGAAGCCGCGTCGCTGTATGGCTACGAGGACGAGCCGTACGACGCGCTGCTCGACAAGTACGAGACCGACGCGAAGACCGCCGACGTGCGCGCGCTGTTCCGCGCGCTGCGCGAGGCGCTCGTGCCGCTGCGGCAGGCGATCGTGGAGTGCGGCCGCAAGGTCGACGACCGCCTGCTTCGCCAGGACTACCCGATCGACGGGCAGCAGGCGTTCGCGCGCTACATCGCCGTCGCCGCGGGCTACGACCTCGAGCGCGGACACATCGGCACGGTCGTGCATCCGTTCTCGATCAGCTTCGGCCAGGGCGACGTGCGCATCACCACGCGCTGGTATCCCGGCTTCCTGAGCCCGTCCGTGTTCGGCACGCTGCACGAGTCGGGTCACGCGATCTACGAACAGGGCACGCATCCGTCGCTCGCGCGCACGCCGCTCGCGCGCGGCGCATCGATGGGCCTGCACGAGTCGCAGTCGCGGCTGTTCGAGAACCTGGTCGGCCGCAGCCGACCGTTCTGGCAGGCGCACTTTCCGAAGCTGCAGTCGATCTTCCCGGCGCAGCTCGGCGCGCATTCGGCCGAGGACTTCTACGCCGCCGTCAACAAGGTGGAGCCGTCGCTGATCCGCGTGGAAGCGGACGAGCTCACGTACAACCTGCACATCATTCTGCGCTTCGAGCTGGAGCAGGCGATGCTGAGCGGCGCGCTGCGCGCCGGCGAACTGCCGGCGGCGTGGAAGGAGGGGATGCAGACGCTGCTGGGCGTGACGCCCGTCCACGATCGCGAAGGCTGCCTTCAGGACGTGCACTGGTCGAGCCCGAGCTTCGGCTACTTTCCCACCTACGCGCTCGGCAACCTCTATTCGGCGCAGATCTTCGAGAGCGCGCTGGCGCAAGAGCCTGAAGTCGGTACGGAACTCGCGGCGGGCCGCACCGGCGCGCTCGTCGCGTGGCTGCGCGAGCACCTCCATCGACACGGGAAGAAGTACACGCCGGCCGAGCTCGCCGTGCGCGTCACGGGAAAGCCGCTCGGGCACGAGGCGTTCGTGCGCTACGTCACCGGCAAGTTCGCCGACCTGTATGGACTGTCCTAGCGCGTTCCCCGCTGCACGCGTTGCTGCGCAGGCGGCGACGACGCCTTCGTCACCGAAAGAAGGCGACGAGCCTGGGGATGACCTGCCCGGGCGCTTCGTCGATCAGCCAATGCCCGGATCCCGTGACGATCACGCCGTCGACGTCGCCGGCCACCAGGCGCGCCTGCGAGATGAGGAATTCGCCGCCTGACTTCTCGCCGCCCAGCACGAGCATCGGCATTCCAAGGGGGGTCTTGGCGAATTCGGCGTTGTCCTTCGCGTCCTGGTCGAACGCGCGAAACACCTCCATGCCGGCCTTCATCGCGCCGGGCTGCGCGTACTTGCGCGCATAGAGCTGGCGATCCGCCTCGGAAACCGACTTCTTCCCGTCCGCCGCGAAGTCGTTCCAGAAGTGCTCGAAGTAGATGCGCTCGCGTCCGTGGACCAGCGCGAGCGGCGTCGGGCCGTAGAAGTGGAAGTGCCAGAGATCCTTCAGCAGGAAGAGATTGGTCGTGTCGCCGACGCCCGGGATGAAAGCGTCGAGCAGCGCGATGCGCTCGACCTCGGCCGGGTACTGCGCGGCGTAGGCGTAGGCGACCATCAGTCCGATGTCGTGTCCGGCGATGCCCGCTTTCTCGATGCCGAGCGATCGCGCAAGCGCGTGCACGTCCTGCGCCATGCTCTTCTTGTCGTAGCCGGTCGCGGCCTTCGTCGTGTCGCCGAACCCGCGCAGGTCGGGCGCGATCACGCGATGCGTCTTGCCCAGCTCCTTCATCAGCGGTCGCCACATGTGGCTGTTCTGCGCATAGCCGTGCAGCAGGATCACCGGGCTTCCGTCGTTGCCGGCCACGAGGTAATGCATCCACAGGCCGTTGACGTCGGCGAAGCGGCTTTCGATGCCGCGCGCCGTGGTCGATGGCGGTACGGCGGCCGCCGTGGCAGCGCCGATGAAAGCCAAGACCGCAATGACCACCTTCGACATCGCTCGCATCGAGTGCTCCCTTGCGTGGGAAAGACGCGTTCATTGAAACCCATGAAGGCTCGCGCTGCAAGGAACGCCTCGTGTAGGATTCGCGACGCCGCCAAGGTGACGAACCTGAACCCTGCCCGCTAGCGCTGGATGCGCGGTCCCGACCCTGACGCTGCCGATCTCCCGGCGCCTGCAACGGCGCTGTGGAAGAACCGGGACTACATGCTGCTCTGGGGCGGGCAGGTCGTCTCGACGCTGGGCTCCACGGCGACGTCGATCGTCTTTCCGCTGCTGATTCTTGCGCTGACGAATTCGCCGGCGGCCGCGGGCATCGCCTCGGCGCTTCGCGCGGCGCCGTATCTCATCTTCTCGCTGCCGGTCGGTGCGCTGATCGATCGCTGGGATCGCAAGCGCGTCATGATTCACTGCGACGTATGGCGCGCCGTCGCGGTGCTGAGCGTGCCCGTTGCGCTGGGGCTGGACGCGCTGACCGTCTGGCAGCTCTACTCAGTGACGTTCATCGAAGGCAGCCTGTTCGTCTTCTTCAACATCGCCGAGGTGGCCGCGCTGCCGCGCGTCGTTCCCGCCGCGCAGCTGCCGCAGGCCGCGGCACAGAACGAGGCGGCCTTCGGCGCGGTGCACATCGTCGGCCCGTCCGTCGGCACGTTCCTGTACCAGGCGCTCGGGAGAAGCGCGCCGTTCGTCGCCGATGCGGTGTCCTATGTCGTCTCCGTCGCGTCGCTGCTGCTGATCCGGACCGAGTTCCGCCGGACCGGGACGGCTTCGAGGCGTGATCTCCGGACCGAGATCGCCGAGGGCCTGCGCTGGCTCTGGCACCAGCCGCTCATCCGCTACATGGCGGTTCTCACGGGCGGCCTCAACCTGGTGAACGCGGCGGTGCCGCTGATCGTCATCGTGCTGGCGAAGGAGATGGGCGCAAGCGATGTCGAGATCGGGTTGATCTTCAGCATCGGCGGCATCGGCGGCATCGTCGGCTCGCTGATCGGCGGGCAGATCCAGAAGCGATTCACGTTCGGGCAGGTGATCATCGCCGTGATCTGGCTCGAGGCGGTGCTCTTTCCGCTCTACGCCGTGGCGCCGCACTTTCTCCTGCTCGGCGCCCTCTACGCCGCGATCTACACGCTGTCGCCGATCTACAACGTCGTCCAGTTCAGCTATCGGCTGTCGCTGATTCCCGATGCGCTGCAAGGACGCGTGAACAGCACCTTCCGGTTGGTGGCGTTCGGCTTCATGCCGCTGGGCGCGGCGCTGTCCGGCGTCCTGCTCGAATGGATCGGCGCGGTGCCGACCATCGTGGCCTTTACCGTGTGGTACTTCGCGTTCGCGATCCTCACGACGCGCAACCGCCTCGTCCGGAACGCACGGCCCATCGCGGAGGTGGCCGACGAGTAGGAGCGTGGTCGGCGCGCGCGTAACATGGGAGCGCGGCGGTACCTGCCATAACGAACGGAAGCGCACAGCCTCGCCGTTGGCGCTCGACAACCATGAGCTGGGTCACCGTCATCTGGTCAATGATCGCCGCGGCGTCACTCACGCTGGCCGCGGCACATCTACCGGTGTGGGCCAGGAATCGCGAGGCGCTGCCGAGCCTGTTCCTTGCACTGATGGCGCTGGCCACGGCGGTCTATGCGTTCTGCGAGATGGCGGTTCTTCGCGCGCAGACGCCGGAGGAATTCGCCGCGGTCGTGCGTTGGGCGCATATCCCTATCTGGCTCGTGGTCGTCGCGCTCGTCGGCTTCGTGCGGACGTACCTGAAGGCGGGGCGCTGGTGGCTTGCGTGGAGCGTGGTGGGGCTGCGCACGCTTTCGCTGCTGCTCAATTTCACGACGGGAGTGAATCTCAACTACAGTGCCATCACGGGCCTTGCGGGCCTGCCCTTCCTCGGCGAAACCGTGCCGGTCCCGATCGGAACGCCCAATCCATGGATGGTGATCGGCAATCTGAGCGCATTGGCATTGGTGGCTTTCGTCGCCGACGCCAGCGTCACCGCGTGGCGCCGCGGCAACCGGTCGGCGGCGGTGACCGTCGGTGCAAGCGCCACCTTCTTCGCGCTCGCGGGCGCGATCCAGACGATGCTGGTCTTCTGGGACGTCGTCCGGATGCCGATCACGATCAGTCTGTTCTTCCTGGGACTGATCGTGGCAATCGCGTACGAGCTGGGCCGCGAGGTGTTGCGTGCGTCGCGCCTCGTGCAGGAACTGCACGAAAGTGACCAGCGCATGGCGCTTGCCGCCGACGCGGCGAACCTCGGCATCTGGGTGCGCGATCTCGCGCGCGACGAGCTATGGGCGAGCGTGAGGTTGCGCGCGATGTTCGGTTTCACGCAAACCGAAGCGCTCGACCCGGAGCGCCTGTTGGAGCGGATCCACGCCGACGATCGCGATACGGTCCGGCAGCTTCTGGTCGGTGCCCCTGCGACCAATACCGAATACGACGCGGAGTTCCGCGTCACCCTGCCGGGGAACGGCGTTCGCTGGATTGCGGCCCGCGGCCGGGTGGACGTCGACGAAAGGCATCGACCCACCCGGTCGCGTGGCGCCTGCAGCGACGTCACGGCGCGCAAGCAGGCGGAGCTCGAGACGCTGCAATTGCGCCAGGAGATCGCGCACGCCGGCCGCGTGTCGGTCATGGGTCAGCTGGCGTCGAGCCTCGCGCACGAGATCAACCAGCCGCTCGGCGCAATTCTTCGCAATGCCGAGGCGGCGTCGCTCGTGCTGCAGGAGGTTCCGGCGGATCTCGACGAGATCCGCGCCATCGTCGACGACATCATCCACGACGATCAGCGCGCAGGCGCCGTCATCGACAAGATGCGCGCCCTCCTGCGACGACACGATATCGACATGTCGCCGGTCCTGGTGGATGAACTTCTGCGCGACGTCGCCGCGCTGGTGCGGCCCGACGCGGCGGCGCGGCAGATCAAGATTACCTTGGAGATTGCGGAGGGCTTGCCGCCGGTGATGGGGGACCGCGTCCACCTGCAGCAGGTGCTGCTGAACCTTGTTTCGAACGGCATGGACGCGATCGACGCGGCGAGCCGGAAGGACCGGCGAATCGCCGTCCGCGCCACGCGCAACGGCGCCGATACGCTCGAAATTGCGGTGTCGGACAATGGATCGGGCATTCCGCAGGACGGGCTCGAGCGGATCTTCGGCTCGTTCTACACCACCAAGCCCACCGGAATGGGCATGGGTCTGTCGATCTCCCGTACGCTGATCGAGACGCATGGGGGACGGCTCTGGGCCGAGAACGCCGACGGCGGCGGCGCCCGGCTGCGCTTCACGCTGCCGATTGCCAACAGCGCGCTCCGGCAGCCGCCATGAACGAGCCTACGGTTCACATCGTCGACGACGACGTGTCGTTTCTCAACGCCACGTCGCGGCTGCTGGTCGCAAGCGGCTACAGCGTCAAGACGTTTCGTTCCGCAAGCGACTTTCTCGCGCAGAACGTCGCGGAAACGCCGGGCTGCGTGGTGGCAGATCTGCAGATGCCGGGTTTGAACGGACTGGAGCTGCAAACCGCGCTCGGCCGCACGCCCAACCCGATGCCGCTCCTTTTCCTCACGGGACAAGGCGACATCGCGTCGACAGTGCGTGCGATGCGCGGTGGCGCCGAGGACTTTCTCGAGAAGCGCGCACCCAGGGAGCAGTTGCTCGACGCCGTGCGGCGCGCGCTCGTGCGCGACGGGCAGGAGCGCGCGGTGCGGTCCCGGCAGCGGGAGCTGCAGCGTCGTCTTGGCAAGCTTTCCGCGCGGGAGCGCGAAGTGCTCGTCCACGTGCTCCAGGGCCGTCTCAACAAGCAGATCGCCGGCGACCTCGGCATCAGCGAACGCACGGTGAAGCTGCACCGCACCGCCATGACCACGAAGCTCGGCGTGCGCTCCGTCGCGGCGTTGACCCGCCTTGCGCACGAGGCGGGCGTTTCGACGACGGACGGCGACACCTTCCCCAACGGGCAGTAGACACTGGGCATCGCGGCGCCCACAGTGCTCGGGGCCTCCCATGAGCACGAGCACGCCGATCTATGTCGCAGTCGTCGACGATGACGAGAGTCTGTGCCGGTCCCTCGGGCGCCTGTTGCGCGCCTCGGGCATCCAGCCGATCGCGTACGCGTCGGCAGAGGCGTTTCTCACCGACGCGAAGCGACCGCAGTTCGACTGCCTGGTGCTCGACGTGCAGCTGGGAGGCGTCTCCGGCATCGAGCTCATGCGCAAGCTGGTCGCGGACGGCGGACATACGCCGTTCATCTTCATCACGGCGCACGACGATCCGGAAACCCGCGCGAGCGCGGAGGCCGTCGGATGCGCCGCCTATTTGCGCAAGAACGTGTCGGGCGATCAGGTCATCGAGGCCATTCGGCGTGCAGCCGGCTGACGCCAAAAACGCGCGCGACGTCGGCGACCACGATCGGTCAATCCTACGAGAGAAGCGGGAGAGCGGGACATGCGATGGAATTCGAGTGAGACACGCCGTGACGGACACGGCCCGGGGCGCGGGATGAATTCGCGCCGCCTCTTTCGCGTCCTGGCGGCGGTGACGGTCGTCGCATCCGGCCTTCAGCCGGTCGCCGGGCAGCAGACCACCGGCGTGCCGGGCTCTCCCGGGGCGACCACCACGCTCGATGGCAAGCAGCTGCCGCCGCCCGATCCGAAGTTCGGCGGCGTGATCAACGAAAAGGCCTCCGATTCGAAAGCCTGGTGGGGGCCACGCGTCGTGCCGCCGAAAGGCGCGCCCAACGTACTGCTCATCATGACCGACGACAGCGGATTCGGCGCACCCGGAACATTCGGCGGCGTGGTACCGACCCCCGCGCTCGATCGCATTGCCAGGACCGGCCTGCGTTACACGAATTTCCATTCCACGTCGCTGTGCTCCCCGTCGCGCGCCGCGTTGATCACCGGGCGCAACCACCACGTCGCCGGTTTCGGCGTCGTGGGCGAGATCGCGACGGGATTCCCGGGCTACGACTCGGTCATCAGGAAGGAGAACGGCACGATCGGCGCCATTCTGAAGAACAACGGGTATGCAACGTCGTGGTTCGGCAAGAACCACAACACGCCCTTCTACCAGTCGACGCAGGCGGGTCCCTTCGACCAATGGCCGAACGGCATGGGGTTCGAGTACTTCTACGGCTTCGTCGGCGGCGACGCGAGCCAGTGGCAGCCCAACCTCTATCGCAATACGACGGCCATCTTCCCGTTCGAGGGCAAGCCGGGCTGGAACCTCACCACGGCCATGGCCGACGAGGCGATCCAGTACATGAAGGAGATCAAGGCGGTCGCGCCCGAGAAGCCCTTCCTCGTCTACTACGTGCCCGGCGGCACGCACTCGCCGCACCATCCGACGCCCGAGTGGATCAAGAAGATCGGCGACATGCACCTGTTCGACGCCGGCTGGAACAAGGTGCGCGAGACGATCTTCGCCAATCAGAAGCGCATGGGCATCATGCCCGAGAATGCAAAGCTGACACCGTGGCCGAAGGAACTGCCGGAGTGGGATTCGCTGAGCTTCGAACAGAAGAAGCTCTTCACCAAGCAGGCCGACGTCTTCGGCGCCTACCTCGCCTACACGGACCACGAGATCGGCCGTGTGATCCAGGCCGCCGAGGACATGGGCCAGCTCGACAACACGCTGATCATCTACATCGCCGGCGACAACGGCGCCAGCGCCGAAGGCATGCTCAACGGCACGCCGAACGAGTTCACGACCTTCAACGGGGTTCCCGTGCCGGTCAAGGACCAGTTCCTCTGGTACCCGTTCTGGGGATCGGACAAGACCTTCCCCCACTTCGCCGCGCCGTGGGCGCTGGCGATGGACACGCCGTTCAAGTGGATGAAGCAGGTGGCCTCGCACTACGGCGGGACGGCGCAGGGCATGGCCATGTCGTGGCCCGGCCACATCAACGACGTGGGGGGCACGCGCCGCCAGTTCCACCATCTCATCGACATCGTGCCGACCATCCTCGAAGCGACCGGTGTGCCGGCACCCGACGCGCTCGACGGCATCAAGCAGCGCGCCATGGACGGCGTGAGCATGGCCTATACGTGGGACAGGACCAACGCGGACGTGGCGTCCCGGCGCACCACGCAGTACTTCGAGATGCTCGGCAACCGTGCCATCTACAACGACGGCTGGGTCGCGGCGACCACGCCGGCGACGCTGCCGTGGGAGTTGAGCACCGCCGCACCACCGGACGTGATCACCGGCTACAAGTGGGAGCTCTACAACGTGAAGGACGACCCCACCGAGTCCAACGACCTCGCCGCGCAGATGCCCGACAAGTTGAAGCAGATGCAGGACACCTTCTACGCCGAGGCGAAGAAGTATGACGTGCTGCCGCTCGACAACACGACGCTCGCGCGCTGGAACGGTCCGAAGCCGAACCTGACGGCGGGCCGGACGGTATTCACGTACACCGGCGCGATGAGCGGCGTGCCCAACAGCGGCGCGCCCAGCATCCTGAACCGTCCCTACACGATTACGGCAGAGGTCACGATCCCCAAAGGCGGCGCGGAAGGCATGATCGTCACCGACGGCGGGCGCTTCGGCGGTTACGGCCTGTTCCTCAGCAAGGGCGTGGCGGGCGTGCGCAAAGGCAAGGTCGTGTTCCTCTACAACCTGCTCGACCTCAAGCGCACCGTCTGGGCGGGCCCCGAACTGGGCGCGGGCAAGCACACGATCGTCTTCGACTACAAGCCGGACGGCCCGGGACTGGGCAAGGGGGGAACAGGCGTGCTGTCGGTCGACGGCAAGGAAGTGGCGCGCAACTCCATGGAACACAGCACGCCGGTCACGTTCCCGGAGGACGAGACGTTCGACATCGGCAGCGACACGCGCACGGGCGTCGCCATGCTGGAGTATCGCTACGACGTTCCGTTCAAGTTCACCGGCAAGATCGACAAGCTCACGTTCAACCTCGGCCCGCAGCAGCTGACGGCGGCTGAACGCGAGCAGATGCAGAAGACCGTCGCGCGCGCACGCGACTAGACGGGCGAGCGGCGGCGTGTTGAAGCAGCTTCTCGCTCTTGCCTCGGTGGCCGAAACGGCGACGGGTCTCGGCCTGATGGCCGATCCCCGCCTGATCGTCTCGCTGCTGCTGGGCGCGGAGGTCTCGGGCGTCGGCGTTCCGGTGGCGCGTTGCTTCGGCGTTGCGTTGTTTGCGTTGGGATTGGCGTGCTGGCCCACCGAGCCGAATGCGCAGACGGGCTCGCCAGCGTTCCGCGCGATGCTCGTCTACAACGCTGCGATTGCCCTGTTTCTCGCTTATCTGTTCGTGGCCGGCCATTTCGGAGGAATCCTGTTGTGGCCGGCGGTTGCGCTGCATGCCGCGGTAGCGCTGCTGCTGCTCTGGACGTGGCAAACCGTCAATCGAAGGAGATCGTGATGAGCAAACCCATCTGGGTCGTTCTTGCCGTCGGTGCGTCGTTCGCTGCCGGAATCGCGTATGCGCAGTACCCGATCATGGAAGCGGTCGCCGGCAAGGTAATCGAGAAGTACCAGTCGTCCTCATGCGAGCAGTTGTGGGCCAGCAAGGGCCAGCACAGCCCGGAACAGCAGCGCGTGATCGGCATCCTCAAGGGCGATCCGCAGATGCGTCAGGCGTTCTTCGACAAGATCGCCGGGCCGGTGGTGAACAAGATGTTCGACTGCGGGATGATTCCGTGATGCGTCGCGGTGTCGCTTGCGGCGGAGGGAGGTCGCCATGAACCGCGTCAGATACCTGGCGCGAGGTTTGGCGCTGGGCGCAAGTCTCGCGCTCGCAACGAACGGAGCTGCGCAGACGGCGCCGCGTACCGCAACGCCGGCCAAGCCCGCGCAGTCCGCCAAAGCCGGGACGCCGACGAAGAAGGTGACGCCACCGGAGTTCAAGCTGGTGCTCGAGCCGCGTGCGACGGACATGCTCAAGGCCACGAGCGCGAAGCTCGCGGCCGCGAAGTCGATGTCGTTCACCGCGACCGTGGGCTACGAGTATCCCAGCAAGCTGGGACCGCCGATCGTCTACACGACGCGCTACGAGGTGACGATGCAGCGGCCGGACAAGCTTCGCATCGTCACGCCGGGCGACGGGCCCGCGTCCGAGTTCTACTTCGACGGCAAGGCGATGATCGCCTACATGCCCGCAGAAGACCTGGTCGCCGTGGCCGACGCGCCGCCCACCATCGACGCGGCGCTCGATGCTGCGTACAGGAACGCCGCGATCTACTATCCGTTCGAAGATCTGGTCGCCGCCGATCCCTACACGGCGTTGACGGCGGGCGCGATCCTCGCGTTCTACATCGGTCCCTCGGGGATAGTGGGCGGCACGAAGACCGACATGCTGGCGTGGGCAAACGACGACGTGTTCCTCCAGATCTGGATCGGCGCCGACGACAAACTTCCGCGCCGCATTCGCGCCGTCTATCGCCGGGATCCGTACGCGCTGCGCCACGAGATGGAGCTCGCGAACTGGCAGCTCGATGGCGCCATCGCGACGGAGACCTTCGCGTCGCAGAAGGCGCAGTCCGCCAGGCGCATCGCCTTCGCCAGTCCCGCCGCGCCGCCACCGGGTGTCGTGCCGCTGGGCAAAGCCAAGCCCGCGGCGACGGCGCCCGCCAAGGCGCCGGCGAAGGCGCAGTAAGCACGGAGACCCCCCATGAAGACGATCGTTTCAGCACTCGCTGCACTGCTCGCGACCACGCTGTGCCTCGGCGAAGCTCACGGCTGGTCGCGAGGCAACGCCGCCGGCGGCAGCACGAGCCACAGTTACGGCTCGACCAGCCATGAAAATCGCTGGGGCGGCAGCTCGAGCCATACAGCCGGCGAGGGCACCAGCCACACGAATACGTACGGTGGCAGCACCAGCCATTCGTACTACGGCGGCACCGAGCACACGAACGTCTACGGCGGCAGCACGTACGGGCACTATGGCAGTGGCGCCTATCACACCTATCCTTCGGGCGCGACCTACTACCACCCGCCCACCTATGCGGCCTACCACCCGCCGGTCGCCGTACCGTATTACTCGTCCGGCTGCTACGGGTGCGCGGCGGCGGCCGGCGCCGTGGTCGGCGCCGTCGCCGGTGCGGCGGCGGCTTCCGCCAACACCGCCGCGGCGACGTCCAGCGCGTATGCCGCAGGCGTCGCCACGGGGAGCGCCAACACCGCCGCTGCGACGTCCGCGGCCTATGGCGCCGGCGTGGCCGCGGGGGCCGCGGCCACCGCGGCGCCCTCGGGCGGGGTCTACGCCATGGGTGTGAACTACGCCGCACTCCCGCCCGGTGCGATGGCAATCAACAAGAGCGGCGCCACGTATTACCTCAGCGGCAACACCTGGTTCCAACCCGCGTACGGTGCGAACGGCGTGTACTACCGGGTCGTGAGCACCCCCTGAGTTCGCCGGGCCTCGAGGGAAAAGGTGATGAATCGCTCGCGCGCTTCGATCTGCGCTCTGGCGGTGTTCCTGCTGCTGGGCGCTTGCGCAACCCGCCCGATCAATCCGCCGATCACTACGACCGATCCGACGACCGGTTATCGCTACGGCGTTCGCCAGGCGCATTTCAAGGATAAGGAAAACCTGGTCATCCTCGCGTTCTCGGGCGGCGGCACACGCGCCGCCGCGTTCTCGTACGGGGTCCTCGAGTTTCTTCGGCGCACCGAGATCGCGGGACCGCGCGGCAAAGCGCGCCTGCTCGACGAAGTGGACGTGATCACGGGGGTTTCGGGAGGGAGTTTCACCGCGCTGGCGTACGGGCTCTACGGTGACAAGCTGTTCGACGATTACCAGCAGCGTTTCCTCAAGCGCAACGTGGAAGGCGAGCTGATCTCCCGCCTGCTCAATCCGGCTTACGCGGGCGCCTTGTGGTTCTCGCCGAGCTGGGGGCGATCCGAGCTGGCGTCACAACTCTACGACGAGATCCTGTTCAACGGCGCCACGTTCGCCGACCTCGATCGCGGCAACGGTCCGTTCATCCTCGCGTCGGCCACCGACATCTCGACCGGCGCCCGGTTTGTCTTCAACCAGAACACGTTCGACGTGCTCTGCTCGGATCTGGACGCTGTGCCGTTGTCCCGTGCGGCCGCGGCATCGTCGGCCGTACCCGTCGTGCTGTCGTCCGTCACGATGAACAACTACGGCGGAACCTGCGGGACGAATCTGCCGCAATGGGTGAAGTTCTTCATCGACGCGGCCAACCCGCCGCGGCCCGCCGAACGCGCCGTACGGGAGCTGCGCGAGCTCCAGTCGTACGGCGATGGCAGCCGACGACCCTATGTCCACCTGGTCGACGGCGGCGTCTCGGACAACGTGGGCATGCGAAGTGTGCTCGATGCGTTGCAGTTCCTCGAATCACTTCATGACGTAGGCGCGCCGACACCTCTGGACAGTGCGCGCAGGATCGTCGTCTTCGTCGTCAATTCGCTGTCCTCGCCTCCGACCCACTGGGATGAGTCGGAGAAGCCGCCGGGCACGGTCGACATCCTGCTGAAGGCGACGGGCGTGCCCATCGACCACTATTCGTACGAGGCGGTGGAATTGCTCAAGGACACGGCGGCGCGCTGGCAAAAGCTGCGCCGCCTCCGGGATTCGGCCGCGTTCGCATCGAACAAGGACGCCGCGGTGGCGCGCGAGCTTCGCGTGCCCGACGCCGAGATCTACGCCATCGACGTGTCGTTTCCTGCGCTCGCGGACAAGACCGAGCTCGACTATCTCAACCGGCAGCCGACGTCGTTCGCGTTGCCTGCCGAAGCTGTCGACCGCCTGCGCGCCGCGGCAGGAACGATCATCGCCGCCTCCCCCGAGTTTCAGCGGCTGCTGAAGGACCTCGGGGCGCGAATCGTCGAGCCGCCGAAAAACGGCGGCAGCTGAGCATTCAAACGAAAACGAGGCGGCCGCCGCCTGCCACAGGAATCACGGCACCAACGGATCGCGCCGTCCGTCGAGCCGCAGCTTTTCGACGCGCGCCAGCGCGATGCCCAGCTCCGAGTTAGGTCCTGCGCCGACCTCGGCCGCGATGAGCGCGGCCTCGGCCAGCGCGGCGCTCACGGCGCCGGGATTGCCGGCGAGCTCTTCGAGCTCGGCGCGACTGCAGAGTTCGACGCCGAGGCTCGAGCGGTCCTGCACCGAGCGCAACAGCGCTTCGCCCGCGTCGAGGCATTCGCGCGCCCGGGCAAAGTCCGCCTGGCGGGCGTGCAGCAGTCCGAGATAAGTGAGGAACTGCCCCTCACGGTGCCGATCACCAGACTCGCGCGCGATGGCCAGCGCCGCCTCGAAGTTGTCGCGCGCCTCGTCGAAGCGGTCGAGGCCGTCGCAGACCATTCCCAGATTGCACAGGACGATGGACTCCATGCGCGCGTCGCCCAGGTCGCGAGCGATCGGCAGCGCCGCGTGCAGTTGCTCGAGCGCGTCGCCGAGCTTTCCTTCCACCTGATCGAGCTGGCCGAGGTTGCAGAGGATGTTCCCTTCCAGCTGCCGATTGCCCACCTCGCGCGCCGCCGCCAACGCCGCGTCGTCGTGCGATCGCGCTTCGGGCATCTTGCCGGCGTTGATCAGCAGAACGCCCATGTTCGCCAGAATGCGGCCCTCCCGCTCGCGGTCTCCCGCCTTTCGCGCCAGCTTTCGCGCCTCGTCGAATTGCGCTTCTGCCTCGCCGGCCCGTCCAAGCAGGATCGCGATGGTGCCGAGGCCGCTGCACGCGACGCTCTGCAGCGTGCGGTCCTGCAGCTCGCGGGCGATCTGCAGCGCGTCCTCGAACTGCGTGCGTGCGACGTCCATCCTGCCCGCGTGGCTGTCGCATTCCGCAAGGCCGACGAGCGCGCGGCATTCGCACCGCCTGTCCCCGGTCGCGCGGGAGAGCGCCAGTGATTCGACAAACTGCTTGCGCGCCTCGGCATCGTTTCCCACCGCTTCGAACGCACGTCCTGCAATCCAGCGGACCTTGGCGGCGGCGTCCGCGGCGAGCGCGGGGATCGCTTGCACTTCGGCAGCGAGCTCGATCCCCACCTTGAAGGGCCCGCGCAGGCTGAGCGCCGCCCACGCCCCTTGCAGCGCGTCGGCGGCGATCCGGGCGTCGCCGCGCGCCGCGGCGCGGCGACACGCCGCGACGAAATTGTCGAGATCGGCGCAAACGGCGACGGACGCCGGCGCTTCCGCGCAGCTCGCGTAGTACGCGCCGTGTCGCGTCTCGGCCGCGAGCCGGGCCTCCGGACCGCTTCCCGCATAGCGCCCCGTCGTGCGCAGATGCTCGATCGCGTAGTCCTGCACGCTGACGAGAAGATCGAAGCGCTCGTCCGCGACTTGCCTCACCAGGGATTTCTGCACCAGCGATTGCAGCGCGTCCATCGGCAGCGGCGCGGTGTCGTAGGGAGACAGATCGAGAATCGCCTCGACGGCTGCGAGCGTGAAACCACCTTCGAACACCGACAGTTGCGCCAGTGCCGCCTTTTCGGGCAGCGAGAGCAGATCCCAGGACCAATCGAACACGGCGCGCAACGTGGCCTGCCGGTCCACCCGGCCGCCGGACGACGACAGCAGCTTGAAGCGCTCGCTCATGCGCAGGAGGAGCGTCCTCGGAGGCATGACGCGCACTCGCGCGGCCGCAAGCTCGATGGCCAGCGGAAGGCCATCGAGCAGCTTCACGAGGCGGGCAATCGCGGCTTCGTCCTCCGGCGTCGATTGCAGCTCCGGCTTCACCGCTTCGGCGCGGCGCGTGAACAGCGCGGCTGCGTCGCCGGCCGCCAGCGGCGCGAGGGCGAGCGTCTCTTCGCCCGCCACGCCCAGCACTTCCCGCGTGGTCACGAGGAACTGGGCCGCGCTCGCGCGGTTGAGCCACGGCCCGAGCGTCTCTTCCGCGTGGCGAGCGACCTGCTCGAAGTTGTCGAGGATCACCAGGCAGCGCCCGCGCCCCGCGATCACCTGCCCGAGGTGCGTCACCGGATCGTCGCCGCTCAACGGCACGCCGAGTCCTTGCGCAACGGCGTGGACGATGCCGTTCACATTTCGCGCTTGCGACAGGTCGCAGAACCAGACGCCACCGGGAAAGCTTTCGAGCGCGGTCCACCCGAACCGGGTTGCGAGCCGCGTCTTGCCCGTGCCGCCGAGACCGAGTACCGACAGGAGGCGCGCGCCGGCCTCCAGCCGGCGCGAAAGCTCCGCAAGCGATTCACGACGGCCGACGAAGGCGTCGCGCTCGGCGGGCAGGCTGTGGCCGCCCGTCAACGAGGCCAGCGGCGGAAAATCGGCGCGCAGGTCGGGTGCGACGACTTGCAGCAGCCGCTGGGGATTCGGCAACCCCTTGAGCCGATGCTCGCCCATGTCGCGCAGCGTCACGCCTTCGGGCAACTGGTCGCGGAGCAGCTCAGCTGTCGCAGCCGAGAGCAGTATCTGCTCGCCGTGCGCGGCCGACATGATGCGCGCCGCGCGGTTGAGCGCGGTGCCGAAATAGTCGTTGTCCCGAAACTCGGCAACCCCCGTGTGCAACGCCATCCGGACTCTCAGCGCGGGCTCGGCGTCGCGTGCGGCAACGATCAGTTGGGACGCCGCGGCGCGCATGTCCTCGACGTGCAAGGCGCGCTGTGCCGCGAGGCACGCGCCAAGCGCATCGGCGGCCGCATCGAAGACGGGGAGCCGGCCATCGCCCGTGGTCTTCACGACGTGTCCGTTGGACGACTCGATCGCCTGGCGCAGCGCGGTGTCGTGCCGCGCGAGCGCCGCCTGCATCACGGCGGGATGCTGCTCCCACAGGGTCGTGCTTCCCTCGATATCCGTGAACAGGAATGTCACGGTGCCGGTGGGTGACGGCGAGGGCGCGCCGGGTTTTGCGTGCATGGGAGCGTCGGAGACGAGCGTCGCGAATTTTGCGGATTCACGCCACTTTTCGCAACCAGCCGCGCGACCGCCGCGAGAGTCCGGGCGGCCCGGCCCGATCATCGTAGGAGAAGAGCCCCGTCGCAAACGGGATGTGCCACCGCGCCCTTCCTGCGCGGGGACAAACGCAGTGGGCCCATAATGGATTTCGTTTTGCGGCACGCGCAACGCCGGGACATTGCACCGCCGGCGAGAACTCGGGCGCGCAGTTGGATGTCGCACCACCGGAGGATCGAGTCGGTGCCGTTCGGTCGCGTGCATCGTCGACCCGCCCGCGACTTATTCCTTTTTCAAGAGAGGTGACATGGCCAAGCCTGCAAAGAACACGATTTGCCTTTGGTACGATCGCGACGCCGAAGAAGCGGCGCGGTTCTATGCGAAGACGTTTCCCGATTCGTTCGTGGGCGCGGTGCACCGCGCACCGGGAGACTTTCCGTCGGGGAAGCAGGGTGACGTGCTGACCGTCGAGTTCACCGTCATGGGCGTGCCGTGCCTCGGCTTGAACGGCGGCCCGGCCTTCAAGCACGACGAAGCGTTCTCGTTCCAGGTCGCCACAGACGACCAGGCCGAGACCGATCGCTACTGGAACGCGATCGTGAGCAATGGCGGCCAGGAGAGCGCGTGCGGATGGTGCAAGGACAAGTGGGGACTGTCGTGGCAGATCACGCCGGTCGCGCTGACGCGGGCGGTCACGAGCACCGATCGCGCCGCCGCCAAGCGCGCGTTCGACGCGATGATGGAGATGCGCAAGATCGACATCGCGACCATCGAGGCCGCAGTGGCGGGCCGATGAGGCGGCCTCCCCGTCGGCCGCCGCGGAAAACCCAGCGCTCCCGATGACGACAGCGGGAACCGGCCGCGTCAAGTCCATCTCGCGCATAGGGCCGTATGGCGGCCGATGCGATCAGATCGTACAAAGGCGTTGACATTTCGGCCGCCTTGGACAAGTCTTGTATACAAAAGGCGGTGTCTGTATTGGTCTTGCCGCCCCGCACCGATCCGGATCCCTGCGCCACAGAACGTCAGACGCGTTTGTGACGTGCCCGGATGAATCGATTCAAGCGCGGGCCGCCGCGCGCGGCCGCGAGCTGGCGAACACCAGGGCGGGCATTCGCGGTTCGGCGCGCTCTTCCGCCGCGCGCCAGCCGGAAACTTTTCATCAGCGAGGAGGAGCGATGGACACGCAACGACTGGCAAAGCGACTCGCAATCTCGACGGTCCCGCTGCTGGGACTCTTGCTCAGCAATTCGACCTTCTCGGCCGACCCGGCTGGAAAGCGATCTCCCACGCAGCTCGGATCGATGGGACCGGTGCCCAAGGCCGAATGCGGCGCCGCGGATCGAACCGAGGGCGGACTGCAGGGCCAGACCACGTCGCTCGAGCGCGCGAGCGGCGACTCGCGGCTGGGCTACAACTGCAACCTCGAGCTCGTCGGGCAGTTTCGAGGCGAGGGGGCGTTTTCGCAGGACGGACCGGCGTACTACGGTCACTGCGCCTACATGGCGACCGAGAACGATCCCCGGCAGCAGCACCCCGGCGTTGTCGTGATCGACGTCTCCGATCCCGCGAATCCGCGGCCGACCGCTTACCTGAACGAAACGCTCGCGGCGCTCAACCCGCACGAGAACATCAAGGTGAACCAGGCGCGCGGGCTCCTCGGGCTCGCGCAAAGCAACGGTCCCAATTTCGCCGTGTACGACTTGTCTGCCGATTGCGAACACCCCAAGCTCGCGTCCAGCATCACCGTGCCCAACAGCTCGGGCCACATGGGCGGATGGGCCGAGGACGGCAACACGTATTACATCGGCCAGAGCTTCCGCGGCGTCGGCGGCATCCTGCCGATCGTCGACACGACCGATCCCTACAACGCCAGGTGGCTCCTCAACTGGACGTTCACCGGCGACGGCCGGCCGCACGACTTGTCGACGAACGGGGACGGCACGCGAATGTATTCGGGCCAACCGGGCAACTTCGGCGTCGCGCCGACCAATTCCTCGTTCGGCCCCGACGGCCTCGTCATCCTGGACGTCAGCGACATCCAGTATCGGCTGCCCAATCCGCAGATCCGCATCGTCAGCCGGCTCTTTTGGAACGACCAGGGCCAGGCGGAGCAGATGCTGCCCTTCTTCTCCCGCGGCCGCTCGTATCTGATCAGCACCGATGAATCCGGCGGCCAGGCGGGCGCCGGCGGACTGGCGGCGGCATGCGCGCGGGGCGCGTCCGCGTACGGCTACTCCAACGTCATCGACATCACCGACGAGACCCGTCCGCGAATCGTCTCCAAGATCATGCTCGAAGTGCACGACCCGAAGAACTGCGCGAGCTTCCTCAGCGAGCCACCGGAAGTCGGCGGCGGGGCGCTCGACTATTCCACCGAGCGATGCGCGATCGGCCGTCCGATCAATCCGCCGATGGCCGCGTGCGGCTCGCGCGGCACCGGCACCCGGGTCTACGACATC
>Ga0157378_10001004_pt1 | contig 25854 bp, 19 predicted proteins | sample M65metaG_FD_115309 | JGI IMG/M metagenome (GOLD analysis project Ga0157378, IMG submission 115309) | Miscanthus rhizosphere microbial communities from Kellogg Biological Station, Michigan, USA - M6-5 metaG | ecosystem: Host-associated > Plants > Roots > Rhizosphere > Soil | place: USA: Michigan...
CGATGGCATGGCGTAGCTGATGAAGTGCACGTCGTCGCCGCGCCGCGCCAGCGCCAGGCCAAGCTCCGTGGCCACGACGCCGGAGCCGCCGAAGGTGGGGTAGCAGGTGATGCCGATTTTCATGGTTGCTGAGTTGCTGGGTTGCTAAGTTACAGGGCACTTAGCAACCCAGCAACCTAGAAACCCAGCAAATCTCCTTCACGGCTCTCTCCCGCTGTACGCCGCGATCACGTCATCGACTTTCGGCGGCTGCTTGGTCATGAACGCCTCGCCGTAGTCGACGCCGATCAGCGCGCCGAAGTGGCGGCCGCGGGCTTCGATCATTTCGAGGAACTTCTTGTCGGCGATGAACGTTGGCGGCTCTTTCGATTTCGGATCGTGGAATTGCGACTTGAACGCGGCGATGGCGCGCATCTTGGTCTTCCACGTTTTCGTCACGTCGACGACGAAGCTTGGCGTGACCAGATAGTTCTGCGGGTAATAAACGGTCGCCTGCGGCCGGTGCGCCGCAAGTCCCGTCTCCAGCGCGCGCAGGCCGGCATACCACGAGGCCTCGGTGACGATATGGCCGGTGCGGATGTGATCGGGATGCCGGTCGTCGGGCCACATGGTGAAGACGAGTTGCGGCCGGCAGCGGCGGATGATCTCGATGATCTGCAGTTCTTCATCGCGGCCTGTGCGCAGGTTGCCGTCGCCGAAATCGAGCTGCTCGCGAAAACGCGCGCCGAGGATGCGCATGGCCTTGAGCGCCTCGCGGCGGCGCACTTTGGGAGTGCCGCGCGTTCCCAGCTCGCCGCGCGTCAGCTCGATGATGCCGACGCGCAGGCCGTCCTGGACGGATTTGGCGATCGTGCCACCGCACGACAGTTCGATGTCATCGGGATGCGCGCCGAAGAAAATCAGGTCGACAGGTTCCAGTCCTTCGATCACAAGCTCACCACCTTACAAACATCCTCATCCTGCTCCGCCTCGTCGATCATGCGGTCGACGAGATGCTGCCCGTAATCCTGCCAGTAGCCGAACCAGCCGGTCACGCGATCCTGCGGCGAGCCATCGGGATCGAGCGTGGAGACAAGCTCGCGCACGGCGGCGTAGCGCTCGCGGTCTTTGCGGGCCAGTCCGCGGATGGCGCGCTCGGTCAGTTTGTCGAAGTGATACTCGATGTGGCCGATCGAGCGATTGATGGCGCGCGCCAGTGCATGCTCCGCGGGAAGAGCGATCTCGCCGATGCGGGTGATCTGTTCCGCCAGCTCGCGCTGTGCTTTCTTCGCGATCGCCTGAACCTCGGCGACGCCAGCGGGCTCGCGCGCTGCGAGGAGCGAATCGGCGCCGGCGAAGATCTCCTCCGGCTTGATGTCGAAACGATCGAGCGTGCGGACGATTCGTTTTGGCGCCAGCATCTCATGTGCGCGCAGCGCCACGCGCGGCATGGATACGCCGAGGAGATCGTGGAGCGGAGCGATCTGCGCGTAATAAGCGACCTCGGAGGGGCCGCCGACGAAAAGGTCGGGACGGATCACGAAATCCTGCAGCAACGGGCGCGTGAGCGCCGAGGTTGACGTCCGTTCCGGCGGAAGTGCTCGCGGCTTTTCGATCAGGTTGCGCTGCTCGTGATCGTCGAGCTCGAAGAGGATCGTGTGTCCGTCGCCGGGACGTGGAACCACCTGCGGCGCGTAGCCGGCGCTCTGCAGCACCGCGGCTCGCGCATCGAGCTCGCGTTGGATCTTGTCCCAATTCGTGAGAATGCCCTCGAACAGCGGCGCGCCGGCACGGCGAAGCTCGGGCAGGAGCGCGTCGACGAGGATGAACTTCGCATCCATCGCCGCGGTGATCAGCTCCGCGAACGAGTCGCGGAAAGTAATCCCTTCACGCAGCCAGTGCGGACGCGGAATGTCGAGGTATTCGATCAGCGCCCGCATCAGCTCCTCGGGGACCGGCAAGCCGCCGACCGCCGTCTTCGAATCGGTCCGCCGCGCGCGGAAGGTGGTCAGATCGAGCTGTTGTTTCGGATCGCGTTTCGGCAGCGACAGCGTGGCCACCTCGGCGAAGTCGTGATCCTCCGTGGCCAGCCAGAAAAAGACCGTCGTCAAAATGCCGCGCGCTTCGTTGTCGCGCTTCAGCTTGAGCATGCCGGCCAGCTTGGCCAGCGTGTAGATCGGACCGCCGGCGAAGCCGACCTGCTGCCCGGCGATGACCGTGAAGGTTTCGCCGCGAGCCCAGCGATGCACTTCGTCGGCGACGTCGCGGCCCCATTGTTGGTTGGAGTTGATGAGGGCTTCGGCGAGCGTCGCGTCACGGACAGTCGGACTGAGAGTCCGGCCTACGTTTTCTCTTGCGAGGAATTGCGTTGCGTTGGGATTGCCAGAGATCCAGTCGAGCGTGAATCGGTTCAGGCCGTACGTCGCCAGCGGGATGCGGAGACAGGCGGCCTCCGAGGTGCTGGTCATCGGGCGCGGCTCCCGACGAGGATCAGGCGAGGCGAGGCGGCGTCGAACGGCGCGCCATGAAAATCGCCAAACGCTTGTTGAATCGAAAGTCCCGAGGAATTGAACATCGTTGAAATCTCGTCGAGATCGTATCCGCGAACGCGCTCCAGGTAACGCTTTTGACCGATCGTGATCCGTTTGTTGAAGGAACGGTCACGTGGATCGAACCAGCGCTCGATGTCGACGCGCCCTCGCGGAGTATCCAGCGACTCGCGCTCCACGAGCTTCTCGAGCTCGCGGTCCACGTTGAGATAGTCGAAAAGAAAGACGCCGCCGGGCCGCAGCACGCGGGCCATCTCGCGCACCACCTGCTGATTCTCATCCTCGGTGGCGAAGTAGCCGAAGCTGGTGAAGAAGTTGACCAATCCGCCGAAACTGTTGCCGCAGAACGGCAGCGAGCGCATGTCGGCGCGTGCCACCGGCAGCGACCCATGCTCGTCGATGCCGGCGCGCAGCAGCGTGAAGGAGAGGTCGCAGCCGACAGCGGCGAATCCTTCGCAATTCAGTTCGATCAGATGCCGGCCGGTGCCGCAGGCGAGATCGAGGATCACGCCGTCGACATCTCCAAACCGCTCGCGAAAAAACGCAACCTGCCGCCGGGCCTCGTGCTCATCGCGATGCGCGTAGAGCTCGAGATACTCCTCGCCGAACCATTCCTGGTACCAGGTCATGGATCAACGAGCCTATCGCAGCCGGAGAACCTGTCATTCCGAGCCGGCGGCGCCCCGGTAGGGGCAAAGCGCGGCGAGGAATCCCCAGCTACAACCGCGGACGTCCGGCACGCGGCTACCGGCCGGGGATTCCTCGCCGCGCTACACCCCTCCGGGGTTTCGCCGGCTCGGAATGACAGGGCGGGAGTCATCAACGAACCTTGTACGAATCCGGATACGTGAAACTCACCGTAGCCCGAGTAACCCCATTGCCGAGCGCAATGGCCATGTTCGGCGAGAACGCGTAAAACGGCCGCAGGTCGACGGGATTGCTGAGCACCGTCGAGCCGGCGAGGCCGCAGCGGTCGCCCATGTTCTGGATTTTCTCGATCGGCTTGCGCACGCGCATGTCCGGATAGAGCATCGAGATCTCCTGCCGCTCGAAGCCGTACGGCTTTTCCATGTACGTCTTCGTCATCGACGTCACCGCCAGCTCTTCCTTCGTCAGGCGCGTCTCGGTGTCGTACGTATAGGTCACGTTCGCCTCCCAATCGACGTGCGGCGCGCCCTGGACCACGCTGCCGCTGTAGCCGCCGCGGACCTTCAGTCCGAAGAGGAGATCGTTCGTATACATCGGCACGGCGGTCATGGAGATGACGTCGTTGCAGCCGGCGGCGTTCTGGTAGACCACCTCCTGCTGGGCGATGCGATTCCGCGCATCGAAGGTGTAGTGCGAGGTGTACCTCTGCCCGTCGATGACGACGTCTTCGCGATCGAGCAGCCAGATCGCGGCATCGGGTGCGTGGTGGGCGGCGAAGAGCAGGACGTCGCCGCCGGTCGAGGAGACGATCTTCGCCAGATAGTCCGCGCCCTGCACGTAGCGGATCTCGTTACCCTGCCGGTCGTGCCACGACTGGATCACGTCTCCGCTGTACGTCCAGCCCTCAGCCTTGCGCGCCTCCTGCACCTGCCGCTGGCGGGCCGGCGTGTAGCGGAGCGACTCGAGCATCGTGCCGTTGAAGAGGCACGGAAGCGAGTCGTTCTTAGCGAAACGGTTGTCGGCGAAGTACGTCGCGCGCGTGGCGGTCGATCCGTCGGTACACGGCCGCGAGTTCCAGGGCGACTGCGACGTCAGATACGGGCCGTGCCAGCAATGCGGACACCAGATCGCGCCGATCGGAAGACGCCAGCCGCAGAACGGGCAGACGATCTTCGTCTTCATGTCCGACATCTCGCTCTCGATGCCGAGGACGCGCTGGTCGATCGAGGACTTGGCGGTGGCGTCGGGCTCCAGCTCCTCGTAGCGATGGAAGCGTTCCGAAGCTTTGGGGAGATCGCCGAGCTTCTCGTAGACCACGCCCTGATTGAAGACCGCGGCCGGATCGGTGGGACGCTGCTGCTCGGCATCCTGAAACAGCTTCAGAGCGGCGATGAGATCGCCCTTGCCGTAGAGAAAACGGCCGCGCGTGAAGATGGCCGTGTACTCCTCGTCCGTCTGCCGTTTCTTCTGCAGCTCGCGCTCGAACTCCAGATCGAGTTGCAGCTTGGCCACGAGCGGCTTCTCGGCGCCGGCCGGAAAAAGCTGGTTGTATCGATCGACCTTCGCCTGCGCCTCGGAGAAGCGTCCGGCGCGCGCCAGCAGCACGCCCATGTTGTAGAGAACTCCTGGAACATCGGGTTGCAGCGCGTCCGCCTTAGCGAACTGCTGGTAGGCATTGGCGAAGTCCTTCATGTCGGCGAACTTCTTTCCGAAGTAGACCGCCTTGACGAACTCCTCGCTCGGCGGCATCGCCGCGGAAGCGGCGGGCGGCTGCGGAGCAGGCGCCGGGGCCGGAGCTGGCGTTTGCTGCGCGATGGCGACGGCGAAGAAGAGAGCCGGAAGCATCATTTCAAGAGCGCCTCGATCACGGAGTTGAGCCACATCTGCTGCTGCTCGGTCGGCGACGACGTCGCCAGCAGCGCGTAGAGCGCATGCCGTTTCTGTTGATCGGACGAGTGATTGTCGCGCAGCACCTGCTCGGGGTCGGCCACCGCGGGGTCGAAGATGACGTCCGCCGCGTCCTTTGGCGCCCAGTGCTGCGGCACGTCGCTGCCGAACAGCTTCGCCACCACGTTCAGCCGCTCGTTTTCTTTCCGGGCGCCGTTTGCGGCGGCCACCAGCCGGCTCTTCGCGCCCGAGCCGACGATGATCGAGCGAAGGTTCGAGAGAAGCTGGATCCGCTGCGTGCAGGCGTCGAGCACCTGGGCCTTGACCGATTCATCGCCGATGCTGCTGCTGACCTTCAGCACGTTCTGGATGCGCTGCGATTCGTAGCTGATGAAGGCGTCGGCCACATCTTCCGGTGCGGGAGGTTCCGGTTCATCGGCGACGACCTGCTCGGTGGGGATGGGAGCCGGGGCTGGTTGCGGGGTTGCCGGCGGTGCCTCGGTCGGCGGAGCCGGCGGCACTGGCGCAGGCGGTGCGGCCGAGATCACTTCCGGCGGCGGCGTAATCCCCGGCAGCGGGATATCGACCAGCGGCAGATCGAGCGAGGTCGCCGGCTAGGTGGTCGTATCGACCGCTTTCGTGATGCGCAGATCGTCGGGCGAATTCGAGATCGTCGTCACCGTTGCCGGCGGCGGCATCGGAACGAACTTTGGCCCGCCGATCAGCGGCGTGGTGCTGAGCGGCGGCGCGAGATTGCGAATCAGCTCGCCGTCCGGCGGCGCTTTAGCGTCGAGCAGGCGCTCGCGAACGCGCTGCCGGATCTCCTCGGCGTCATGCGCCTGCTGCACTCTGGCGGCCTCGGACAAAAAATTCGGGCTGGCGCGCTCGATGGTCATGTCGCAATGGCAGGTCCCGAATTTGTCGGCCTGCCACCAGTCGCGGCGCTGCGTGCGCATGAACTCGACGACGGCCATGTTGCGCTTGAAGGCCGCGTCGCGCGCGCGGTCGCAGGCGGAGAGCGAGGCGAACTGGTTGATCCCGTACATCTCGAAAAACTCGCGCGTGTCGGGCCGAAACATCTGCACGTGATAGTGGAACGTCTCGCAGGGATGCCCCGCCGCGGCGGCGACGGGAGGACAGAGAAGCGGCTGCGCAAGCGCGGAGCTGAGGCTCGCGAACGCGATAGCCATAGTCAAAAAAAGCGGGCGCATAGGAGCGGATCGAGTTGCCGGGATTATATGTTCAACGTTCCCCCCGCACCGTCGTAACCTCTTCGTCAACAACTCAATACAGGAGATCCCATGAAGAAGCGCACACTCATTTTCACGGCCTCGGCGATTCTCATCGTCGCGCTCGCTGTGCCCTTCGCGGTAGCCGGACACATGCGCGCCGCCGGTTTCGGGCGCGGTTGCATGCGCGGCGATTCAGCGATGATGTTCGGTCACATGCGCGGCGCCAAAGCCGCCCTCGGCCTTTCCGATCAGCAGGCCGGCGACATCCGAAAAATCTTCACCGACCTTCGCGCCCAGAACGCGCCGTATCGCGATTCGCTGCGCGGCGGCCGGCAGGCCATCGCCCAGGCTCTGCTCGCCAATCCGAACGACATCGCCGGAGCACAGGCGCTGATCGACAAGCAGTCCGAAGCCGAGCGTCAGATGAAGACCAACGCGCTGGCAGCGTTCTCGAAAGCACTCAACGTGCTGACACCGGAGCAGCGCGCGAAAGCTTCAAACTTCCTGCAACAGCGGATGGCGAAGCGCGCCGACAAGTAGGAAGATGATGGACGCCACCACGTCGATGTTCGGGGGAGCCGCCGCCGGCTCTCTCCGCTTCGATCGTCTGGTTTTCGCGGCGGAGAGGGCGCAGACGAGAAGCGCAACAAACGAAGACCCGATCGAAGCGCGCGCCATCGCTGCCGTCAAAGCCGGCGATGCGGAGGCCTACGACTATCTCGTTTCGAAGTACACGAAGCGGGTGATCTCGATCGCCTGGGGAATCCTGCGCAATCCGGCCGACGCGGAAGATTTGGCGCAGGAAGCGTTCGTCAAGGCCTTCGAAAGCGTCGGGCGATTCAAGAGCGGGGAGCCGTTCGGACCGTGGATCTATCGCATCGTCACCAACCTGGCGCTCGACGTGATGAAGCACCGCAAGCGCTTCCGCCACGAGGAGATCAGCGACGCCGTTCCCGCGGAGCGGCGCGACCGGGCCGACCTGCCGGCCATCGCCAACGAGCTGGCGGAGCGGATCGACCGCGGCATCGAATCGCTTCCGGAGATGCAGAGAATCGTGGCACGCTTGTACCTGGTCGAAGAATTCGAACACTCCGAAATCGCAAAATTGACGGGATTGAGCGAGGGGACGGTGCGCTCGCACCTCTCACTCGCGCGCGGAAAACTGAAAGAGAAACTGGCAGACCTTCACGGGGGCAGCAATGATTGACGATCACGACGATTTCCTGGAACGGCTTCGCAAGGATGCGCGAGTGCTCCGCTTCGAGCCGGATGAGATGACCTCCAACCGCATCGCCGCGCGCGTCCGCGAACGGATCGCTGCCGAAACGCATGCCGGTATCGCCTTCGTGCTGGCCCGCTGGTTCCGGCCGGTGGTGGCTTCGCTGGCGACGCTCGCCGTGGTGGCCGCACTCGGCGTACAGTGGCTCGAACAATCGCCTCGGGACGTACCGGGCACGACGCTCGACGCGCTGGCGAATACGCAAACGGTCGACATCTCGGTCGGAGGGGACACATTCAGTGTCGAGTAACACCCGCATGGCGGCCATCGTGGTCGTCGTCGTTGCCTTCATCGCCGGCATTCTCGTCGGAGTGGCCGGCGATCATCTCTACCTGATCCGCACCGGCCGGCTCTCGCCGCGCCGTACTCCGCGGATGACCTCCAGCCGCATGGCCGACAACCTCAGCCGCGAGCTGCAGCTCTCGCCGCAACAGAAAACGCAGGTGCAGCAGATCATCGAGCGGCATCGGGCGAAGATCGACGCCGCCATGAGCACCGTCCGCCCGCAGGTGCGCCAGGAGCTCGACGCCACGAACAAAGAGATCGAGACCATCCTCACCCCCGAGCAGAAGACGAAGTTCGCCGCCATGCGGATGCGCATCGAACAACGGCGCCGCGAGCGCGGAGCGCGATAAGGCCGGTTACCGCGCCGGCAGGAGGTAGATCACCTCGCCGCGCTTTGACATCCCGAGGTCCTCGCGGGCGATGCGCTCGACAGCGTAGGTCGACTTCTTCACGCTGTCGATTTCCGCTCGAAGCCGGGCATTCTCCCGTTCCAGCTGCTGGATCTCGGCGTGAAGCGCCTCCACCCGTTTGCGCGACTGCTGCAGCTCCGAGGTGGCGCGGCCGGTGACGAAGAGCGACGCGATCCCGCCGAGGATGAGAAGGGCCACCAGAATCACGGCGATCCGGCGGATTGTCTGCGCGGCGCGGCGGGGAGTCCTGGTGGAGACGGCGGGCTGCATGTGTAAAGGTAGTGTCGCGGGTCGGTGCGGCAGTGTCAACGCCGTATAATTCGAAACCGGTGACGCGCGACACCGCACAGAACCCTCTCAACGAGCGGTACGCCTCGAAGGAGATGTCGTATCTCTTCTCCGCCGACTACAAATTCCGGACGTGGCGGAAGCTCTGGATTGCCCTCGCCGAGGCCGAGCGAGAGCTCGGTCTGCCCATCAGCGCAGAACAGATCGCCGAGTTGAAACAACACGCGACCGACATCAACTACGCCGATGCCGAGCGCCGTGAGCGCGAGATCCGGCACGATGTGATGTCGCACATCTACGCCTACGGTCTGCAGGCGCAATCGGCGAAAGGCATCATCCACCTCGGTGCCACCTCGGCCTTCGTCACCGACAACACCGACATCCTGCAGATGAACGAAGCGCTCGGCATCATCCGCCGCCGCATCGTCAATGTGATGGCCAAGCTCCGCGACTTCGCCTGGAAATGGCGCGGCACGCCGGCGCTGGCGTTCACGCACTTTCAGCCGGCGCAGCTGACGACAGTCGGGAAACGCGCGACGTTGTGGCTGCACGATCTTCTCCTCGACTTCCGCGAGATCGAGTTCCGCATCTCCCAGCTCGCGCTCCTCGGCGTGAAAGGTGCGACGGGGACGCAGGCGTCGTTTCTCAACCTGTTCGATGGCGATGAAGCGAAGGTCAATCGCCTTGAGCAGTTGGTCGCGGACAAGGTGGGGATGCGCCGTAGCTATCCCGTCTCCGGCCAGACCTACTCGCGCAAAGTCGACTCGCAGGCGGTGAATGTGCTCTCCGGCTTCGCGCAATCGGCCTCGAAGTTCGCCTACGACATGCGCCTGCTCCAACACCTGCGCGAGATCGAAGAGCCGTTCGAGGAGGAGCAGGTCGGTTCGTCGGCGATGGCTTACAAACGCAATCCCATGCGCGCCGAACGGATCGATGCGCTGGCGCGGCATCTCATCGTCAACGCCCTCAATCCGGCCTTTACCGCGGCCACGCAATGGTTCGAACGGACCCTCGACGACTCGGCTAACCGCCGCATCGCCATCCCCGAGGCTTTTCTCGCGGCCGATGCGATCGCCCTGATCTATGACAACATCGCCGCCGGACTGGTGGTGCACGAGGAAGTGATCGCCGCCAACGTCCGGCGGGAGCTGCCGTTCATGATGACCGAGAACCTGATGATGGAAGGGGCGCGCCGCGGCGGCGACCGGCAGGTGCTGCACGAGCGCGTGCGCATCCATTCGCAGGCGGCCGCGGATGCGCTGAAGTCGGGTGGTTCTGAAAACATCCTGTTCGATCGCATCGCCGCCGACGCCCTCTTCGGCATCGATCGCGCATCGATCGCGGCCATGGCCCGGCCGGAGAATTACACGGGGCTGGCAATGCAGCAGACCGAGAGATTTCTCATCGAGGATGTCGATCCCATTCTCGAGGCGGAGCGCGCACAGATCAGATCGGAAATCGGCGAGGTGCGGGTATGAAACGAATCTTTCTGGCGATGGGATTGATCTCGCTGGCCGCGTGCGGCCATCGGTCCGCATCGCAATCGACAGCGGCATCACCATCGACGTCACCGGCAACGCAGCCGCAGATGTCGGCGCACGGCACGGCGGGCTGGGTGGGGCAGGAGTTCTCCGGCCGCACCACGGCCAACGGCGAGATTTTCGATCCGATGCTGATGACGGCCGCACATCGCACGCTGCCGTTCGGAACGCTGGTCGAAGTCAAGAATCCGAAGACGGGGCAGTCGGTCCTGGTCCGCGTGAACGATCGCGGGCCGTACGTCGGCGACCGGCTCATCGACCTCTCGTACGCCGCGGCGCAGCAGATCGGAATCGCCGAGAGCGGCGGCGGCGAGATCGACATGACCGTGGTGAAGATGGGACGGGGCGAGCGCGAGCCGCCGGCGCCGTTCGCCGTCAACATGCCCGAGAACACCGTGGCGGCGATGCCGGCCACGCCGACGCAGACACCCGCTCCGGTTCCGGCACCGGTTCCCGTTCAGCCGCAGCCGGCTCCCGCGCCGGCGACCGTCGATCGGGTCGAAGTCACCGAACAGCACGCCGGCGGTCCCGAGACCCGCCGCCAGGTCGCCGCAAATGGAACGACCCTGGAAGATGTCCCGGTGAAGACCGAGCCTCTTCCGTCGACCGCCGCCAAGCCTGCTCCCGCGCCCGTTCACCCGACGCCGCAGCCACGCGCCGCCACGCCGCGCACGGGACGCTATGTCGTCCAGGTCGGCGCGTTCTCGCAGGAAGCGAATGCCAAGGCGCTGCAGAAGAAGCTGAAATCGATCGGTCAGGAGGCCACCATCGATCACACCTCGCTCTACCTCGTGCGCGTCGGTCCGTTCGAAACGCGCGAGCAGGCGGCCGGAGTGCGCTCGAAGCTAGAAGCCGCGGGGATCTCGGCGATCATCACCACGCAGTGAGTGATCTGTCTCGCTGCGCACCGCCGGATTGACTTCTTTACGCTCAATCGCTATCTTGCCCGCCTTTTTCCGGCAACTTGAGAGATAGCGCGGACGCGGCGAGGACAGTTCGGTCACCTCTGGGTCCGCTTCGATTCATACAACCTGACGTCAGAAATGACTCAATTGGTCCGCCGCAGTCGCCGTTGGCGATTGCGGATCTGGAGTGTCTGTATGTCCGCCCGTTCGTTCCTATTCGTCGCCCTCGCTTTCGTCGTCTCACTCACTTCTCCTCTTCTCGCCGCCACCGCCACCTCGGTTGTGCCGGCGTCCGCGCCGCACGGCGCGCGCGTCGTGATCGCCGGATCCGGTCTTGATCAGGGCGCGCTCGCCGTCACCTTCGCCGCATCGGGAGGAGGAAGCGCGGCCGCACTGGTCGTGAGTCGCACGCCGTCGTTCGTCGAGGTCGCGGTTCCTTCGGCGGCGATTTCGGGAGCGATGCAGGTGAGCGCCGGCGGTGCAGCGATCGGCACGTTCCCCTTCACCATCCTGCCCGATCCGCCGTTCGCGAAAGTCTCCACCCTCGCCGCTTCCGACAAGGGGCATGACCTCTTCAAGGATCCTTCCGGCGTGGCGGTGATTCCGTCCACCGGCGCGGTGGTCATCGCCGATCGCTCGCATCATCAGGTCGCCGTCGTCGCCCCCAACGGGCAGATCACCGTCCTCGCCGGCAGCGGCAAGCCGGGTCTCGTTGACGGCTCCGGCGCGCAGGCCAAGTTCAAGGAGCCGCGCGGGATCGCCGTCGACGACACGCGGCAGTTCATCTACGTCGCCGACGGCGGCAACAACGTCATCCGGCGGATCACTTACGGTGGCGCGGTGACCACGTTCGCCGGCTCAGGGCGCGACGACGATTTCAAGCAGCCGGCAGGACTGGCGATCGACGCGGCGGGCAACGTCTACGTCGCCGACACGGGCAACAGCCGGATCCGCGTGATCACGCCGCAGGGCGCGGTGACCACCATCGCCGGCGGCACACATGACGGCCTCGCCGATGGCGCCGCTGCCCAGGCGCTCTTCAAACAACCCGAGGGCGTTGCGGTGGATGCGGTGGGGACGGTGTTCGTGGCGGACACGAAGAACAACGTCATCCGCAGGATTCAGAACGGCGTCGTCTCCACCATCGCCGGGACCGGACACGGCGGATTCGCCGATGGCGCCGGCAATCTCGCCGAATTCAAGGAGCCCTCGGGGATCAGCGTCGATGACGCGGGAATCCTCTACGTCGCTGACACCAAGAACAACCTCGTTCGCCGCATCAGCCCGAACGGAACGGGAGTGAACGTCTCCACGCTCGCCGGAACCGGAAAAGCGGGCCTGGTCGATGGCGATCCGGCGATGGCGCAGTTCAATCAGCCTGCCGGAATCGCATTCGCCAGCGCGCTCTACGTCGCCGACACCGCCAACGACGCGCTGCGCGTCATCGTGCCGGCGCTTCACCTCGCGGCGGTCTATCCCCACGCCGGGCCGGTCGCCGGCGGCAACCAGGTGCGCATCCTCGGCACCGGTTTTCTGCCCGGCGTGACGCAGGTGTCATTCGGATCGGCGCCGGCCACCGCGATCACGTTCGTCACGTCGACCGAGCTTCTCGTCACCGCTCCGGCAGGGAGCGCCGGCGCGGTCGACGTCAAGGTCACGACATCGGCTGCCTCTGACGTGCTCGCGGCGGGTTACACCTACCTCCCGCCGCCGGCGATCTCCTCGGTCACGCCGTTGAAGGGAAAAACGGCAGGTGGAGAGACGCTCGTCATCACCGGCACCAACTTCCTGAGCGGCGATACCGCGGTCACAGTTGGCGGCGTGCCGGCGGCGTCCGTCGTCGTTACGAACAGCACGTCGCTGACTGTGGTCACCCCGCCGGGAACGGCCGGCGCCGTCGATATCAGCGTGACGACGTCCGGCGGCGCGGCGACGAAGACTGCCGCGTTCACCTACTTCGCGCCGCCGGTCATCACCAGCTTTGCCCCGGCGCAGGGCGGGTCCGGCACTTCCGTCACCATCACCGGGCAGAATTTCGATCCGGCTGCCGGCGGCGATCAGGTTCTCTTCGGCACGTTGCCGGCGACCATTACCTCGGCCTCGACCACGCAACTCATCGTCATCGTTCCGGCGGACGCGGCGAACGGAAAGATCACGGTCATCACCGCCGGCGGAAGCGTCGTCAGCGCCGGCGACTTCATCGTCGCCAGTTTCACCGCGCTTCGGATCACATCGCCGACGATGACGCTCGATGCCGGCCAAAGTCTGCAATTCAACGCCATCGGCGTGCTGACCACCGGCGGCGGTGTCGATGTCACGTCGAAGACTTCGTGGAGCTCGAACAACGGCAGCGTCAGCGTCACCTCGACCGGCATCGTCACGGCGACGACCGCCGGCGGTGCCGACATCACCGCGAGTTTCAACGGGCTCTCGGCGACGGCCCACGTCTCGAGCAACGCGCTGATCCTGCCGCCTGACCCGGTCACGGTGGCGCCGGCGATCAACGGCACGCAAGTGACCTCCTTCGCCGGCACGACCTCGTTCCTCTACAGCGGATCGAATCCGATTCAAACCGGCGTCGCGCCCAATGCCATTACGCCGCAGCGCGCCTCCGTCGTTCGCGGACGGGTGTTGACCCGCGCCGGTCTTCCGCTGACTGGTGTTCGCGTCTCGATCGGCGGGCACCCGGAGCTCGGGCAGACGCTGTCGCGCACGGACGGACGATTCGATCTGGCCGTCAACGGCGGAGGCTGGCTGACCATTCATTACGATCGCCGAGGACTGCTTGCGGTCGATCGCGATGTGAATGTGGCCTGGAACGAGTTCACCGTCGCCGATGACGTCGCGCTCACCGCCCTCGACACCAACGTCACCCTCTTCGCCGCGGGTGCCTCGGCCACTCAGGTGGCCCGAGGAACGACGTCGTCCGACCACGACGGCGCGCGCACCGCAACGATTCTCTTTCCCGCCGGCACCACCGCATCGATGACACTGCCGAACGGCACGACGCAGCCGCTGGCATCGCTGGCGGTGCGCGCCACCGAATACACCGTTGGCCCGGATGGCGAGCAGGCCATGCCCGCCACGCTGCCGCCGACGAGCAGCTACACCTATTGCGTCGAATTGAGCACGGACGAAGCGCTCGCCGCCGGCGCGGCGTCGGTGACCTTCTCCAAGCCGGTGGTTCTCTACTTCGAAAACTTCCTCAACATGCCGGTGGGGACCATCGTCCCGGTCGGCTACTACGATCGCGCGCATACCCGCTGGGTCGCCAGCGACAACGGACGGGTCATCAAAGTCCTATCGATCGCAAACGGGGCCGCCACGATCGACAGCAAAGGCACCGGCGTTGCCGACGACGCGGCGACGCTTGCTGCGCTCGGCGTCGACACCGCCGAACTGCAGCAGCTCGGCCGTCTCTACACCGCCGGCCAGAGCTTGTGGCGATCGGCCATCAGTCACTTCACGCCGGTCGACTGCAACTTCGCCCGCCGAGGCGGTCCGCCGAAAGGGGCGCGCGCGCCGAAGAAAGGTGGAGCAAGGAACCGGAGGGTGTCGGATTCGACGAAGTGCAGCGGCTCGATCATCGACTGCCACAACCAGACGCTCGGCGAGCGCATCGGTCTTGCTGGATCGGCTCTCACGCTCAACTACAACAGCGGTCAGCAGCGCGGACATCGCGACTCCTACAAGCTCGACATCCCCATCACCGATGCCAACCCACCGGCCGGACTGACGGCAACGCATCTTCGCGTCTCCACGGAAGGGCAGGGCATCGAGGTGGATCTCGGAGCCTCACCGAACCTGACCTATCAGTACTCGTGGGACGGGCGCGATGCCTACGGCCGTCTGCTGCAGGGCGAGTATTACGCGCACGTCACCATCGGATTCGAATACGTAGCCGGAACCTACGACAAGCCCGAAGACCGCGCGCAGGCGTTCGCGCAGTTTCCCGACAACAACATCACGCTGGTCCTGGCGCGCGGCACGGTCATCATCTGGACGACCTACGACGTCCCCATCGGCGCGGTCGATCCCGCGGTTTCGGTGGGGCTCGGTGGCTGGACCCTTTCTTCGCATCATCTCTACGATCCGCACCGCCGCGTGCTGCACCTCGGCACGGGAGAGACGCGCGCCGCCGATGACATCGGCAAGACCCTGGTTCGCGTAGCCGGCAACACCAAGTGCTGCAATGTCGTCGAAGGGGTCGACGCCCGCAACTCCCCACTCGATTTTCCGATCTCGGTTTCGCCCGCGCCGGACGGCAGCTTCTACATCACCCAGGACGACACGATTCTGCACGTGCTGGCCGACGGGACGATGACCCGAATCGCCGGAACGCCGGGCCATCGCGGATTCTCGCCGGACGGCACTCCTGCGCTGCAGGCACAGATCAGGGGTTTTTTCGGCGCTCTGGGACCGGACGGCTTCTACTTCATCGACGCCGGAACCCGCGTCCGCCGCATTGGCGCGGACGGCACCATCGTCACCGTGGCCGGCAACGGCACCCAGTTCGGCAGCGTCAAAGAGGGACCGGCGCTGCAGACCTACATCGATTGCGAAGGGCTGGCCGTCGCGCACGACGGTACGCTGTACATCGCGTCGAGCGAAACCATCGAGCGCGTCACTCCCGATGGCCAGCTCTCGATCATCGCCGGCATTCCTCCCGGCCCCCATCCGTCGTGCACCCCGCCCGCGAATGGCGTGCTGGCGCAGCAGGCCTGTCTATTCAACGTGCTGAGCGTCGCGGTCGGGCCGGCGGACGATGTCTATTTCGCCGACACGAACTCCCACTCGTACGTTGCCCAGATCGGAGGCGACGGACTTCTGACCATGATCGCTGGCCGCGGAACGAATCCCGATCACGACGGCGTGCTGGCCACCTCGATCGACGTCCGGGACGAGGTCTGGGGCATGGACGTCGCCCGCGACGGTACCGTTTACTACGCCACGCTCGGCTCGCAGACCATCCGCTCGGTGCGTCCGGACGGCATCATCGGCACGGTGGCCGGCGGGGTCCGCGAGGATTTCAGCGTCAGTCCCTATCCCGACAACGTTCCGGCAGTCGGGTCGCCGCTCTTTTTCCCCTGGGATGTGAAGATCGCCCCGGATGGATCGCTGCTGATCGTTTCGTATGACGAAGACACGATTCACCGGATCACGCCGGCGCTCCCCGGCGCCAGCGCCACCGAGACGGTGGTCGGCTCCGCAACCGGCAATACCGCGTTCGTCTTTGACGCGGCCGGCCGCCATCTGCGGACCGTCGACGCCAAAACCGGCGTCGTGCTGACCCGATTCGGCTACGACGCTTCGGGATTGCTGACCAGCGCCACGGACCGCGACGGCAACACGCTCACCATCCAGCGCGCGGCGGATGGAAAACCGACGGCGATCACCGCGCCGGGCGGACAGCAGACGCAGATCGCCGTCGACGGGTCAGGCTACCTGACGACGGTGACCGATCCCGGCGGCGAGATCGAGCGGCTCACGCACACAAGCAGCGGACTGCTCATGAACCTGACCACGCCTCGCGGCGGCGCGCACACCTTCACCTACGATTCCGACGGTCTGCTGCTGACCGATGCCGATCCCGCGGGCGGCAAGACCACGCTCGCGCGCACCGGAACGGCGGACAAATTCACGATCACGCGTACCACGGCCGAGGGTCGCGTGACGAGGTTCGATGTCGACAACACGGTCGATGCCAATTCGCAGCGGAGCACCACCTCGCCGAGCGGACTGCTGCTGACGGCAAACCTCGGCAGCAACCAGAGCATCAACGTCCAGATGCCGGGCATGACCGTGACCGGCACGCGCATGCCCCATCCGCAGTTCGGCATGGCCTCGCCCTTCGGCGGCAACTTCACGTTCAAGGCGCCTTCGGGCCGCACGTTGAACGTTACCCATTCCCAATCGGTAAGCCTCTCCGATTCCAGGAACCCGCTCAGCGTTCAGAGCTGGTCGCATTCGATGACGGTCAATGGCAAGAGCTTTACGTCGGCCTTCGATGTGCCCTCCCGGACGCTCGTTTCATCGTCGCCAGCCGGCCGCAGCGCCACGCGTACGTTCGATACGTTGGGCCATCTTTCGACCGTCACTGTCCCCGGCATCAGCACGATCTCGGTCACGCGCGATCCGCTCGGGCGGGTCACATCGACCGCGCAGGACGGCAAGACCGAGACGTATTCGTACAACGCCCTCTATCTGGTCACCTCCGTCACCGATCCGCTGGGACGGACGATGTCGTTCGAGTACGACCCCGATGGCCGCCCGACCAAACGGACGCTGGTGGATGGCCGGCAGGTCTCGATCTCGTACGACGCGGACGGCAATGTCACCACGATCACGCCTCCCGGCAGGCCGGCCCATACCTTTGCCTACGATGCCGTCGATCAGGGAACCGGCTACACGCCGCCGTCCGTGCCGAACGGCGGTGCCGCGACGCAGCTTCACTTCAATCGCGACCGCCAGCCCACGCTGGCCATCCGTCCGGACGGCGCGCAAGTCGCCTATGGCTACGACACCGCCGGCCGCCTGAGCACCATCGGCGCGCCGTCGGGCTCCTATCAGTTCTCGTACGACGCCACCACCGGCCTCCTCTCGACGGCAACCGCGCCGGGTGTCGCTCTCACATACACGCGCGACGGCATCTTCCCCACGTCGATCGCCTGGAGCGGCGCGGTCAACGGCGCCATCGCTGTCGCATACGACAACAATCTCCGGCCGGTCTCGAAAGGTGTCACCGGCGGAACCAGCATCAGTTACGCCTACGACGACGACGGTCTGGTGACCGCCGCAGGCCCCGAAACGATCACCCGCGACGCCGCCAACGGCCGGGTCAAAGCGACCAGCGTCGGTGTGGTCTCCGACACGGTCACGTACGACTCCACCGGCGCGATCTCCGACCACGCCACGAGCGTCAACGGCACGCCGCTGGTGTCCTTCCACTACACCCGCGATGCCGGCGGACGGATCACCTCGATCGCGGAGTCGCCCGGCGGCGCATCGCCCGACACGACGTCGTTCACGTACGACACCGCCGGCCGCCTGGCGACCGTTACCCGCGGAAGCGTGGCCGGCGCCACGTATGCGTTCGACACGAACAGCAACCGCATTTCCCGCATCACGCCGTCGTCGAGCGACACCGGCACCTACGACGATCAGGATCGAATCCTCACCTACGGCGGCGCGACGTTCGCCTACACGCCAAATGGCGAGATCGCCTCACGAACTTCGACTACCGGGACGACGACCTACGGCTACGATTCCCTCGGCCGCCTCGTGTCAGTGTCACTGGCTGACGGCCGCCACATCGAATACGTCCTCGACGCCCGCGGCCGGCGCGTAGTGAAGAAAGTCGACGGCACGGTCGTCAGCAAGTTCCTCTACGAAAACGGTCTGCGGCCGATCGCGCAGCTGGCCGCCGACGATGCGCTGGTCGCGCAGTTCGTCTACGCCGAGCGCGGAAACAGCCCGTCGCTGATCATCCGCGGCGGCGTGACCTACCGCGTCATCGCCGACCACCTCGGCAGCCCGCGTTACGTGGTCGACACCACCACCGGCGCCATCGCCGACACCCTCGGCTACGACGAGTTCGGCGTGACCTTCGAATCCAATCCCGGCTTCCAGCCCTTCGGTTTCGGAGGCGGCCTCTACGACGCCGATACGAAGCTGGTCCACTTCGGCGCCCGTGAATACGACCCCTCCATCGGCCGCTTCCTCACCAAAGACCCCCTCGGCCTCGGCGGCGGATTGAATGTCTACGACTACGCCGCGAATGATCCGGTCAACCTGATCGACCCAAGCGGTCTGCTCTTCAACGGCGCCGTGAACGCCGGCGAAGGCTACGGCCAGGAAGCCGTCAACGGCTACGCCGACACCCTCACCGACCCCAACGCCAGCACAGCCGCGAAGGTTGGGGCAGCCGTCGGCGGCTTCTTCGCGTCGCTATGGACGCCGTGTACGAGCGATCAGACGTTTATGGTGCTCACAACCGCCGCAACCGCGGGGACAAATTTAGCCGAGGAAGCAGCGCTGGAAGCTGAGGAAGCTGCAGAGTCTCGATATGTGATCGGTAAGCTGAAAGATTTAAATCCTGAGGATCTCGGGCCGGGTGAGCGCACGCTCGACCTGCCCGATCTCGGGAATCCCAGAGACAACTGGTACCAGAATGCAAGCAGACTGCGCGAAGCGATGGGGGAGGGACAACCAATACGAGATGCCAGCGTTGACGCAAATGGTGCTCTACGGGATAACACAGGATTCCTTCGTGCCGAGAGGAACCTTCTTGATAATCATGATTGGCAATACAATCCGGAGACCACGGCATGGCATCCGCCCACGCCATAAGCGCTATGACTTTGCATTCAGAGCTCGCACCAACTTTTGTAAGCGAGGCTCTGCCTGCTTTTGATTTTCTTATTTCCGAGTTTGGCTATCGGCTTGTTGCGAATGATGGACGTTCTAATATCAAGTATGCCTCTGACCGTTCTTTCGTCAGAATCGATTTCGAATATGGCTTCGAAATCGAGGTGACAGTAGGGCCACTTGACGATCCGAGCAGCGCGGTGCCGTTGTGGCTAATCGTGAAGCTTGGTGGCGGCGAGTTGGAGCCCTTGATTCAAGCTAGCACCGAGGAGCGGCTGAGGATGTATCTGCCGCTCCTTGCAATGCGCCTACGTGAATTTGGTCGTGACGCGCTCAGTGGCAATCGGGCCGTATTCGACACGTTGAGGCGCATGGCCGATGCCGAGGCGCGTGCCACAACGAGTGACCTTGTGCAGCGTCAACTGCATCGGAAGATCGAGAGTGCGTGGCGGGACAAAGATTACGCAACGCTGGTGTTATTGCTGGAATCGTTGCCGAGTCGTACGCCGGTTGATGACAAGCGTCTGAGGTACGCACGTGAACAGCTCGGTGGTTCACCACGACAAACGACTTGTTGAGGTAGCGTTCAGTGAGGTTGGCATGTATGCGCCGTAGGCTCTGGACGCCATGCGAAATCATGATGCTCTTGGATGACGTCCTGCCAAGCCACTATACAGCCGAACCGCTGCCCTCTTCGACAGATGATCGTGTACGAACGTTTGTCGTTTCGGAGAGCGTAGCCAGTGAGCGGGTGGATTTGACGCGAGAGACGGAATGGGTATTGATCGTTTTTGCGAGCCGTATGGCGTCGTTGGCCGTTCGAGAAAGGTCAGTGGAGCGTGTCCAAGATGGAGTAGCAGCTCTGGCACTAGTTCAAGGGCAGGTCGACCTTCGCAATGCCGTAGTCTATCTGTCCATTCTTTACGATGCAGCGCTTAGAATTGGGGCGGACGCGGATGCGATTTTCCGGTCCTTTGCAGATGCGAGCGGGCCGATGATTCAGTACATAACTGCCTTTCCCGCGAGGAAAACGGCGGATAAGGCGATTTCGGCGATGGGATTTTCGGTGATCGAAAAACCGGAATTCACGTATCGGAAGAACTGGTAATTGAGCAATGCGAACTATCGCCCGATACTGGCGCCTCGCCTTCCTCCCCTTCATGCTGGTCTCACTGTGGACGGCGCACGTTTGTGTGACCCAGTTCGAGCCGGCGCGGCGGGCGATTGTGATGGGTACCGTGCTGGCGATTCTATTGATCGTGGCGCTGGCGCTGATGCGTCAGGTTCGTGGATACGCCAGGCCATCGCGGTACCGGGATGTTCTCGCTCGTACCCGTGACTACCTCGCCAGCTATCGCGACGTCGTCTGGGCTCCTCGGCTCGAGACCTGGCTGGCCGAGCTCGATCGGGTCAAGACCAGCGGTGATCTGCGCAGTCATGCCGAGCGTTCCCGGCAGTTCAGCGCTGGGATGGGCTCTCTGGGCGATCTCTCGATCTGCCCGGAGAACAGGCATGACATCAGCGGCGATCGGCAAGTGATCAGCGCGGCCAGCCAGGGGCTGTGGTCTCTCACGCACGAGCTGTATGTGGAGGCGGACCGGCTGGTGCGGGAGCTCTCCCGGGCGGATCGCTAGGAGTGGCGCGATTCGCCGGCTCGGAATGGCCGGTGGTTACTCTATAATCCGCCGCCCAATTCCGAGCAGAAGGACAAACACTACTCATGTCGAATCGCACGTTTACGATCATCAAACCGGACTCGGTCCGCAAAGGGAACTTCGGCAGGATCATCAGCCGGCTCGAGGCTGAAGGATTCCGGATTCTCGGCCTCAAGAAAGTCAACCTCTCCACGAAACAGGCCGAGGCCTTTTATGGCGTTCATCGCGAACGGCCGTTTTTTGCGGACCTCGTCAAATACATGACGTCCGGCACCGTCTATGTCGCAGCGTTGGAGAAAGAAAATGCCGTCCTGGCGCTGCGCACGTTGATGGGCGCCACCGATCCGGCCAAGGCCGATGCCGGCACCATCCGGAAGGAGTTCGGCGAGTCGATCGAGCAGAACGCCATCCATGGATCCGACTCCGACGACAACGCCAGGATCGAGATCGGGTTCTTTTTCGCCGAGTCAGAGTTGATGTAGCCGGGATTCGGGAGCCGGAGGTCGGGAGTCGGGAGCTGTCGAAACGAACGCGCCGGCTCCCGGCTCCCGGCTTCCCGCCACCGGCATCCTGGCCGCGGCCGCGTCGTAGTCCACCGGCAGATAGAGCGTGAAGCACGAGCCCTCGCCGGCTTTGGACTGCACTTCGATGCGGCCGTGATGCAGCTCGGCAAAATTGCGGGTGAGCGACAGTCCCAGCCCGGTGCCGCCTCTCCGCGACCGCTTTCCTTCCTCGGTCTGGTAGAACTCGTCGAAGATGCGCTGCAGCTGATCGTCAGCGATCCCGATGCCCTGATCGGCCACATCGATGCGCACGCTGTCGACGCCGAGCGGCGACGTCGTGCGCGGCAGAGACGTCACCGTGATCGTCACCGGCCCGCCGTCCGGCGAGAACTTCACCGCATTCGAGAGCAGGTTGAAGAGGATCTGCTTCAGCCGCCCCTCGTCGAGCCGGACCATCGGCACCGAGGGATCGATCGAAGCGGTGATGCGCACCTTGGCCTCGGCGGCGAACCCCTTCATCACCCGTTCCACCGAAGCGATGGTGTCGCGCAGATCGAACTCGTCGGTGCGAAGCTCCATCTTGCCGGCCTCGATCTTCGACAGATCGAGAATGTCGTTGATCAGCTCCAGCAGATGGTTCCCGGCCACGTGGATGTTCTCCAGGAACTTGTAGAGCCGCTGCGGCACCGCGGTGCGCGTGTTCTCCAGAAGCACGCTGGAAAAGCCGATGATCGAATTCAGCGGCGTGCGCAGCTCGTGGGACATATTGGCCAGGAACTGATTCTTCGAGCGGTCGGCGGCCAGAAGGCGGAGGTTGGTCTCGCGCAGCTCGTTCGTACGCTCCATGACGCGCTGCTCGAGCGCGTAGGTCAGCCCCTCGAGGTCTTTGTAGAGATGCGCGTTCTCGATGGCCACGGCTGCCTGGTTGGCGATGGCGGTGAGCAGGAGCATGTCGTCATTGGTGAAGGCGTTTTTCTTGAAGCTCTCGACGGAGATGACGCCGATGACCCGGTCGCGAGCGATCATCGGAACGCCCAGCCACGACTCGGTCGGCTTGGTGTCGGCCACCGCGCGCACGCCGATCCGTTTTTCGTCGGCCACGCTGCCGATGAGGAGCGGCTCGCTGTGCTGGATGACCCAGGAGTTCAGCCCTTCGCCGAGGAGCATGCGCTCCTTCGGCAGGAGGATTTCCTCGCGTACATCGAGCTCGAACGACAGCTCGTTGGTGGCCTCGTTGAGAAGAGCGATGGTGAAGAGCGTGCAGTCGACGGTCCGTTTGCACTCGTTGTAGATGACCGCCAGCAGCTCGTCGGTGGTGTAGCGGAGGGAGATGGTCTTGCCGATGTTGGTGAGCGAGGCAATGCGCTGCAATTGCAGCACGCTCTTCATCCGCGTCTTGGCCAGACTGCGGGCCACGATGATCGCTTCGCTGCCGGTGAACGCCAGCGCCACCAGCGCGCCCCAACCGAGCTCCGCAAACGCCAGTGCGGTCATCACCGCATAGGGAACCGTGAGCAGATAGATGGCCAGGTCGACGACGTCGATGCGGGCGATCTTCCTGAGCGAGTAGCCGTACGACTGCGCCACCCGGAACATCAGCAGGATGTTGGTGACGCTGAGGACGACGCCGCAGAGCGCGATCTTCAGCGCCACGATGACGGTGACGTGCGCCAGCGGCAGCTCGCCGTGAAGCCGTTCGTACAGCGTGGCCGCGGCCACCACCGGAATCCCGTAGGTCCCGAAGAGGCCGAAGGTCTTGACGTGATCGACGAAGTGGTCGGTCGAGTCGATCTTGGCCGGTCCGATCTGTTTCAGCGCCAGGATGCGCGCCACGCCGGCCACGATCACCGCCAGCCACGACGACATCACCACGCCGAGGATCGGGATCATGACCGTGTAGGCGGTGAGCACGAGCGAGACGAAGATCAACTCCGTCAGCTCGAACTTCAGCAGCGCCAGAGTCATGGCGAACGCGACCAGGATGAGGATGATGCCGGCGGCATTTGGCTGCAGCCGGTGCAGGATGGCCAGCGTCTGATCGAAGCGCAGCCAGGTCACCCAGATCATGACCAGCAGGCCGGCCAGGCCTTGGGTGAGAAAAACGGTGATCGTGCGCCGTCGCGCGGAATCGGATCCGAGGGTCATTGGACTGTTTGGCGAACGGATATCGTAGCACCGCCGCGCCATCGATTTGACCCCCGCGCCGCGCGCGCGTAGCCTTCGCGCGGGCAAGTTCATGCAGAGAGACGAGAAGTCGGAGCGCAGCCGGCGGCAAGTGCTCGACGCCGCCCTGCAACTGTTTTCACATCAGGGGTATCGCGCCACCACCGTGCGCGAGATCGCCATCGCCGCGCGCGTCTCCACCGGGAACGTCTACCACCACTTCCCCGACAAGGAATCAATCTTCCGTTCGCTGCTCGACGAATTCTGGAAGATCACCGAGACCCGCCGCTATCCCTTCACCCGCGCGCTCTCGGTCGGCCAGTTCCCCGACAACATCGAGCAGCTCGGTCTGGCCGCGCGCGATTCCATCCGCGAGTTCAAGCCCTACTTCGCCCTCATCTTCGTCGACGTCATCGAGTTCGAAGGAACGCACATCAAGAAGTTCTACGGCGAGCTGGGTCAGCGCTATGGCGCCTTCGTCGGCGAAGAAGCCCTCGGCGTCATCAAGCGCCGCCTCCGCCCCTCGGTCTCCCCAATCTCCGCCCTCCTCATTACCGCGCGCGTCTTCTTCAACTACTTCACCGTCGAGATCCTCTTCAACGCCCCCGAGCCCTTCGGCAAAGAATCGATGGAGATGATCAAAGAGCTCTCGGACATCGTAAAGAACGGGATCCTGATGTAGCCGCGAACCCCCTTGACAACTCGCGTGCGGCCGACATATCTATCCTTCATTCCTGTTTCAGAACCCATCCATTGATACGGCGTCATTTCTCCCGGCTGAGACACTAAGGAGGAAGTCATGCGTCTGCCAACGGAACGTTCGCCATTCGTCCGGATGACCCTCGCCGCCGCGCTGTTCGTGATCCTGGGAGTGATGTTTGTGCCCGGCGCGAACGCCGATGGCGTTCCCACCGGCCTGCCGCCGAGCCCCACCTGCTTTCCGCCCAATCCGTGCGTCCAGAAGTTCACGCAGCCGATGCCGCGCCTCGACCTGCTGCCGCGCAATGCCGTCTCGACGCTCAATCCGGCGCCGACGGAGCAGGCCAACACCACGCAACAGGCCGTCGATCCGGCCCTCGGCGGCGGCTTCGGACCGATCGAAGGCCGGCCGCCCGGCGCGATCTGGGCCCATCAGGGATTCGCCCAGTTCCCGCCGCTGGTCGCCGTCGACGTCTCGCAGGAAGGGGCCAAGATCAACAACGTCTACAACCCGGGCGTCCCCTCCAGTCTCAACTCCGGGATCAATCCGGCCACGCCGTTTCACCCGCGCTTCCATCCCTTCCTCCCCGATCAGGGACCGCTGGCGCTGTGGACCTTCAACGGCACGCTGCCGCCCAAGCTGCTCATCGGCCGCTACGCCGAGCCGATTCTCTTCCGCGAGCACAACAAGCTGCCGGCTGACAGGACCCAGAACGGCGGCTTCGGAATCAACTCCATCTCCACGCACGAGCACAACGGCCATCACGGCGCGGAGAACGACGGCTTCACCGGCGCCTTCTTCTTCCCCAACGAGTTCTACGACTACCACTGGCCCATCGTGCTGGCCGGCTTCCGCAGCATCAACATCAACGCCACCGACCCCAATGCGGCCACGCCCGACGACTTCGGCGGGAAAGTGAACATCCCCGGCGACTGGCACGAGACCATGAGCACCCACTGGTTCCACGACCACATGTTCAGCTTCACGTCTCAAAACGTGTACAAGGGCAACGCTGGCATGTTCAACATCTACAGCGCCCTCGACCGCGGCGCCGAGGACATCAACGACGGCGTCAACCTGCGGCTGCCCAGCGGGCGGGCGAGCGTGTCGGGTAAGTCGTGGGGCAACCTCGACTACGACGTCAACCTCATGCTGGCCGACAAGGCCTGGGATCAGGATGGCCAGCTCTATTTCGATATTTTCCAGGACGAGGGGTTCCTAGGCGACCAGATCACCGTGAATCTCGCCTACAAGCCCTACTTCGAGGTGGAGCGGCGCAAGTACCGCTTCCGCATCTTGAATGGTGCCGTGGCCCGCTTCTTCAAGCTGGCGCTGAGCGACGGCTCGCCGATGATCCAGATCGCCAATGACGGCAACCTGCTGCCAAGCCCAGTGACACTCACTCAGCTTGACGAGCAGGGCATTGCCGAGCGCTACGACATCGTCATCGACTTCTCCCGTTA
>Ga0157378_10001005_pt1 | contig 25838 bp, 25 predicted proteins | sample M65metaG_FD_115309 | JGI IMG/M metagenome (GOLD analysis project Ga0157378, IMG submission 115309) | Miscanthus rhizosphere microbial communities from Kellogg Biological Station, Michigan, USA - M6-5 metaG | ecosystem: Host-associated > Plants > Roots > Rhizosphere > Soil | place: USA: Michigan...
CTCGCTGGCCGAGCGTCCGGTCGTCACCAAGATCACCACCGGCTGCACCTCGTCGGCGTTCGCCGCCGGACAGTGCATGGATTATCTGCGCGCGGGCCTCGGCGAAGTCGGGCTGGTTGCTGCCGCGGAAGGTTTGACGCCGTTCGTGCTCGAAGGCTTCAAGGCCTTGCGTTCGATCGCGGGCGATAATTGCCGCCCCTTCGATGCCGATCGAACCGGACTGGTGGTCGGCGAGGGCGGCGCGGCGCTGGTGCTCGAGACGCTCGAACATGCGGAGCGGCGTGGCGCGGTGCCGCTGGCCGAAGTGGCGGGATATGGCGCCTCGTCGGACGGCACGGGCTTTACGGCCCCAGCCTCCAATGGCGAAGGCGCGATGCGGGCTTTGCTGGCTGCTCTGCGCGATGCCGGGATGAAAGGCGCCCCTGATAGCGTCAATGCGCACGGCACTGGAACCAAGCACAATGATCGTACCGAGTGCGTGGCGCTGGAACGGACGTTCGGTGCCGACGTTAATCGCATTGCCGTTACCAGCACGAAGCCGGCGGTCGGCCATTTGTTCGGCGCAGCGGGCGGCATCGAGTTGATCTGCTCTGTCCTGGGCATGGAGCGGGATCTGGTTACGCCGATCCTGACCTTCAAGCGGCCCGACGACGAATTCCGTCATTTCGATTTCGTGCACGGCGAGTGCCGGAACACACGGCTGAACACCATCATATCCATGAACAGCGCGTTCGGCGGCACCAACAGTGCCGTCGTGTTGAAGAGAATCTAGCGAATGACGCGCCTGCTCGACATCGTTCGGATCGTCAATCGCCCCGACCAGGTCGAGGCGGCGTATGCGGCCGAGGTGAATTGGCCGCAAGGCTATCGGCTGAATGCCGATGCGCGCCTGCTCTTGCTCGGCGCGTCGCGCCTGATCGGCCGGCTACGCGGGGCCGGATCGAAGCTGAGCAGGCCGGAGGAAAAGAGCCGCACCGCGCTGGTGCTGGGGCAGACCTTCGGTTCACTGTCGAGTTACGAAATTTTCCACGACAGCCTGCTGGCGGGAGCTGCGGAACCGCTCGCCTGCACGCTCGCGCTGCCGAGCGTGCCGGTGTCGGCGATCGGCATTCGATTTGGATTTTGCGGCCCGTCGATCACGGTGGCGGGCGGCCTCGAGGTCGGGCTGCTGGCGTTGCGGGATGCCTTGCTGCTGCTGGCGCAAGATCGATGCGATCATGTCATCACCGGCTGCTGGTATCTGCCGTCCGCGACGACGGCGTCGAGCGGACTGCCGGATTACGCGAAGCTGGTGCTGATCGCCTTGCGGGCCGGCGACAAACGCAAGGCGACGATGGCGGTCGCTCGTGAAATGACGACGTGGTGTGGCGGCGCGGGGGCGGCGACCTGCGTCGACCTGCTGGACGAGTGGCTTTGCGACAACGCGACCGCGTTTGCGCCTTCCGGGGATCTTGTTTTGGGAGAAGAGTATGTCTGATGAGGAATGGTTGACCGGCAAGAGCGTCGAACACCGGCTGCGCGTTCGCTACGCCGAGACCGATCAGGCCGGTATCGTCTATCACGCCAATTACCTGATCTGGTTTCACGAGGCGCGCGATGTCGCGTTCCGCGTCTGGGCGGACGAGGCCAAGCGATGCAAGTCGGAAAAGTGGCCGGACGAATTCGAGGGCATTCTCGCCACCGGCCGGGCGATCGGCAGCGATACGCTCGAAGAGATCGGTTACCGCTTTCTGGTCATCGAGGCGTCCTGCAAATATCTGTCGCCGGCGCGCTATGGCGACGAAGTCATCGTCACCGCGGTTCCGAAAAAGACCACCGTCGCCAAGATGACGTTTGCTTTCACGGTTCGAAACGCCAGGACGCAGCGCATGCTCGCGGAAGGCCGGACCTCTTCGGCGATCATCAACCGCACCGGAAAGATGGTGATCCGCATGCCGCCCGAGTTCAGCCGGATATTTTATGCCGGAGGCGCGCCGGCGAATGCACCGGCGTGACGAGGATCTGACAGTGCGCAAACCAACCAAAGGAGCTATGCGATGAGCGAAACTGCGACGCAGGCCAATCCTGGCCTTCAACGTGACGAACTGGTCCAGTGGGTGAGGGTGACGCTGGTTCAACGCCTCAAATTGCGGATCAAGCCCGAAGAAATCGACGAAAACATCACGTTGTTCGGGTCCGGGCTGAAGCTCGATTCGGTCGATGCGTTCGAGCTGGCGATCGCCATCGAGAGCGAGTTCGGCATTCCCGTCGCCGACGACGATGTGCCCGGCTTCGGTTCGGTCGGACTGATCGCGGATTTCATCATCAACAAGCAGGCGAGCGCAGCGGCGTAACAGCCGCGGCTGTGGGCGGTCAAACTCGAGGTTAATACGATGCGTGTGGTTGTGACAGGGATGGGCGCTGTGACCGGCTTCGGCTATGGCGTCCAGGCCCTGTCCGATGGGGTGTTCGGCCGGAAGAGTTCGGTGCGGAAAAATACCCTGTTCGCCGAGTCGAATGGCGAACCCAGCCCCGTCGCATTTCTGGAGAATGTGCCGCCGGAAGTCGTATCTCGCGCTGATCATTTCATCCGGACCGCGGTCAAGGAGGCGGTCGATCAGGCCAACCTCCCGCTGCCGCTGCCGGCCCTGGAAGTATGCGTCGCTTCGTTGCACGGCAACGTCGATGTCTGGTGCCAGGCCCGCGTCGGAGGACGGAAAGGTTCGCCGGATCTTTGGGAGCTCGGCGCCGATCTGTGGCCGCAATTGGCCGAGCGATTTAATGTAACGACGATTTCCACGGCCTGTACCGCTTCCGGTCTGGCCACGGGAAGATGTCTGGACTACCTGCGCAGCGGAGTCGCATCGGTCGGCATTGTCGCTGCCACCGAAGGAATGACTCCGTTCCTGCTCGAAGGCTTCAAGTCGCTGCGTTCGCTCGCCGTAGGCAACTGTCGTCCCTTTGATGCGAACCGCGATGGCCTGGTGCTGGGCGAGGGCGCGGGCGTGCTGGTGCTGGAGACGCTGGAGCACGCCGAGGCGCGCGGCGCCGTGCCGCTGGCCGAACTTGCCGGTTACGGCTTCTCGTCCGATGGCACCGCCAATTTCACCTCACCCGATCCCGCGGGCCGCGGCGCGTCTCGCGCCCTTACTGAGGCGATGCGCGACGCCGGTCTGTCCGGCTTGCCTGACAGCATCAACACGCACGGAACCGGGACCAAGCTCAACGACCGCATGGAGTGCGTTGCTCTCCGGCGGGTGTTCGGCGACGACGTCGGAAATGTCCCGATCACGAGCTGCAAGCCGGCCATCGGCCACACCTTCGGCGCGGCGGGCGCCCTGGAACTGGTGTGCTCGGTGTTGAGCATGCAGCGCAATGAAGTCCCGGCGATACTGACGCTCGAGGAACCGGATCCGCAGCTCGGCAAGCTCGATTTCGTCTATGGGCGTTCGCGGCTGCAACGCCAGGACACCATCATTTCAATGAACAGCGCGTTCGGCGGCACCAACAGCGCCGTCGTCCTGAGGAGGCTTTCACCATGATCGGTCAACTGGTCGACACGGTACATATCGTCGATGCGCCGGAAAATATCGATACCGCCTATGCGGCGGAAGTAGACTGGTCGCAGGGCTACAAGCTCAATCCGGACTCGCGTCTGGCCCTGGTGGGGGTCGGCCGGATTCTGAAGGCCGTAGGCAACATTTTCGGCGCAGGCGGGGCGGAGCGCGACCGCGTGGCCTTGGTGCTGGGCAGCGACTTCGGCTCGCTGTGTAGCTACGAAAGCTTTTTCAACGGCCTGACGCGGAAGGTCGCGCAACCGCTGCCTTACACCCATGCCCTGCCGTCGACGCCGACGGCGGCCCTCAGTATCTTCCATGAATTGCATGGTCCGACGCTGACGGTGTCGGGCGAAGCCGAGGTTGGGGTTAGCGCCGTGCGGGTCGCTCAGATGCTGCTCGCAGCAGGCCGCTGCGACAAGGTCATCGTCGGATGCTGGCATGCGCCGTCGGCGACCACGGCCAAAGCGGGCCTCGCCGATACCGCGCAGTTGCTGCTGCTGTTGCTGGAGCAGAGTAACGGCGAACGACGGTCTGCCCTGCAGCCTGGCGATCTGGCGATGTGGAGCGGTGGAAGAGACGGCCGCACCTGCGTGGAGGTGCTGAACGAATGGGTCGCAGGCCATCGGCAGCAGTTTGAAGCGCCGATCCGGATGGCGAGCTAGAGCACAGTCAAAGCAAGTTACGTCGGGTACAAGTTCATGCCGCCTCAATCTGTTCCGGAAGCAACGCTTCGCGCCGCGATCGCGAAACTGGGTCTTCCCCCGACCGCCGAACACACGCTGGACGGCTTGCAGACGATATTCCTGGCCTGGTGTCGCGGAACGGGCTCTGACTCCCTCGGGCTGGCGCTCCGTTCAATGCCGGAGAATTTCAGGGCGATGTCCGGCTTTCCGGCCGAGAACTATTTCAAGCGTTGGCTCGCTTTCGGCCTCAGCGACTTCTGCTTTGCCAATGCCGAAGCGCTGCTGGCCCTGCTGCAACATTACGAATTTGCCGCCGTGCGCGTCATCGGCTCGATGGGATCCAATGCCCGTCATGGCAGCGTGGTCGTAAGGATCGACGGAGACGATTATCTGGTGGACCCGACGTTCCTCGCCGAACAACCGTTACTGCTGCGCGACGGCGAGCGCACCACCGCCGGCGAGGGCCCGCTCCGCGTTTGGGCCGGCGGCGACGGAACCGTCAAATGGCAGATGCCGCAGGGGCGGTTCAATGCCACCTTCAAGATCGAGCGGATCGGGTGCGACTTCGATGCATTTCTGGAATGCGAGGAGGAGGTCTTGCCCGGGCAGGTGCATCCGCGAGCCCGGATGTACAAGCTGGCGCGCATGTACAAGGACCGCCTGTTCATCCGCCGTAACGTCGACGGCGGCACACGCACCTATGACAACGGCTCGGTCGTCGTCAAGACCGGAAGGCAATTGAAGGTCAGCAAGGTCGGCCGCGAAGAGTTCGCCGAGCTGTTGTGCAGCGACTTCGGGATCGCGCCGGAGGCCGTCCGCATGATTCCGGATTCCTATTTTCCCGGCAGCGTGCGGGACACGGCAGATGAAGAGCGCGTTCCGTTGGTGAAGGAGAGCCCGTTATGACCGAGGTCACGCATCCAGCGCTCGCGGAAGATCGGGTGGCGCTTCTGACGGCATCCAACATGTGGCCGACCGTGCTGCTGGTCAGCGGTGTCGCCTTGCACGCGTCGTTCACGTTCATCATCCCGACCGTGCTGCCGAGCGCTATCCCGGAGATCGGCGGTCTTTCGCTTTACGCCTGGGCGACCACGCTGTTCATGGTCGGCTCGATGATCGGCTCAGCCGCCACCGGGGCCTTGCTGACCCGGTTCGGCCTTCGCGGTGCATTCCAGGTCGGCCTGGCGGTTTTCGCCGCCGGAATGCTCAGCGGCGCGGTCGCATCGTCGATGCCGACGATCATCGCCGGCCGGCTGTTGCAGGGACTTGGCGGCGGCGCCTTGACGGCTGTCGCGTTTGCGATGCTGCCGACCTTGTTTCCGGCGCGTTTCCACCCACGGGCCATTGCCATGGTTTCGGCGGTATGGGCGCCTTGCGCGCTGGTGGGACCCGTGATCGGCGGCGTCTTGGCCGACTGGGACGCCTGGCGCGTGTCATTCTACGGCGGCCTCGCGCTCAGCGCGGTCGCGGCTGTCGCGGCGACGAAGGGTCTGTCCCCTCAGCATTCCGGACAGTCGGGAACGGCGGATGCAGATCAGGCGCTGGCAATACCGGGTTGGCGGCTGGCGATTATCGCGGCCGCGGCGCTGTCGATCTCGATCGGCGGCGTCAACGGGAAGTGGTTCGAGGCCATCCCGGGATTGCTGGTCGCCGTCGCGTGCCTGATCCTGGTGTTGCGAATGGATGCCGGCGCCAAGCGATCGTTGCTGCCCGAATCGCGCTTCAACCTCAATACGCTCGGCGGCGCCGTTCTCATCACCATGTTCCTGCTGGTTTTCAGTCTCGGCGCCCAGCCGTTCCTGCCCTACATGATCGGCGTCGGCTATCACATCCCGCTGATCGTGGCGGGACCGATCGCCGCCGCGAGCGCCGTCTGCTGGACATTCGGCAGCGTGTTCTCCGCAAGCCTCAACAAGAACGGGCCGGCGCCGCGGGTGCTGGCGGCGGGCCCGCTGCTGACGATGATCGGCGTCGCGGCGACCGGTTATGCCCTCGTGGCCGGTTCGATCGTCGGGGTCACGGTGTCCTGGGCGCTGCTTGGCCTCGGCATCGGACTCGTTTGGCCGCATCTCAGCTCGCTTCTCATTGCCGTGGCAAAGCCTGCCGAGCGCCAGCTCGCATCGCTGAGCATCGCCATGATACAGTTGGCGGGCATGGCTTTCGGATCGGCGTATGCCGGTCTGGTGGCGAATCTCGCAGGCTTCGCCGATGCCAAAAATTCCGAACAGTTGATTCACGCGGGCGGATGGCTGTTCGCGCTGTGCGTAGTGCCGGCCGGCCTGGCCCTGGCCGCAACGCTGCGTCTGATCGTCTTGACTGCACGACTTCCGGGCACAACCAAAACCAGTTCAGAGGAGAATGTACCGATGACCCTGCAGGAACTTACCAACAGAATGCGCACCAGGATCGCAACCAAGTCCGGCTTCGGAGCGACCGTGAAATTCGATTTCGGAGACAACGGGGTGATCTATGTCGACGGATTGAGCAGTCCGTACCTGATTTCCAACGACGACAAGGATGCGGATTGCACCGTCAAGCTCGAGATCGATGATTTCATCAAGATCACCAAGGGCGAGCTCGACGGCAACGTCGCGTTTGTGACCGGGAAACTCCGGGTGGTTGGCAATGTCAGCGTCGCGATGAACCTGTCGACGGTGTTTTCCTGAGCGGCACCTGACCGCTCCGGTTGAAGAGGCAACGAAATGGCGCTCGTCTGGCTGAATGGCACGATTGTTGAAGGCGAGCAGGCGCATATTTCGTTGTCCGACCGTGCCTTCACGCTGGCGGATGGCGTGTTCGAAACCGTTCGCACGGCGGGGGCGCGGCCGCTCTGGTTTGCCGATCACCTCGCGCGGTTGCGGAATGGTGCGGCGACCCTCGGTATTCCGCTTGAGCACGATAACGCAAGGATAGAGGCGGCCGCCGTCGAGCTGCTTGAGAGATCCGGACAGGCCGACGGCGCCATGCGGGTCACGCTGACTCGGGGCCCCTCGAGCCGGCGCGGGCTCTGGCCACCCGGCGAGCCGGTCACCCCCACGCTTCTGATCACCGTTGCACCGCTCGTGGCATTCGCCAGGCAGGACATGGTGACCTCCCGTTCGACCCGCCGCAACGAGCATTCGCCGTTGTCGCGGATCAAATCGCTGAACTATGGCGACAATCTTCTGGCGCGGCGTGAGGCGGCCGATCGCGGCGGCACCGACGCCCTGATGCTGAATACCAGAGACGACCTCGCTTGCGCCACCGTCGGCAACGTCTTTCTTCACATCGGGGGGCGGTGGCTGACCCCAAAACTCGCCGATGGCGTGCTGGCCGGTCTGGCGCGCGCCCGATTGATCCAGGCGATCGGAGCGGCGGAGGCCACCATTCCTTGCGCGCTGATTGCGAGCGCCGATGCGGGCTTCGTCAGCAATAGCCTCGGTTGTGCCATGATCGATCGGATCGATGGCCGTCCGCTCGGCAACAACTCGCAGGATATCGACCTGATTTCCATTTACACCACGTAGAAAATGAGAGGCTGTGATGCCATTGACACGTCGCCGTCCGAGCGCGGCTGAAGCTGGAACCCTTGGCCGGATCAATGTCGATGCCTTGCTGGACTTCGCTCAGCGAAAGAGCGGTCTGAAAAACCTCGGGCAATGCGGCGATCTGGTTTTCGAGGGATGGGCGGCGCTGGCAAAGGCGATCGGCGACAGCCGGAGCTACAATGCCATCGGCATTCATCGCCTCAAGGAAGATTTCTCGCGGACGATCGAGGCGCATCTGAGATTCGAGGCCGATCTCGATCGCTACCCGGAGATTCGCGATGTGGCGGTGGTGAAACCAGTGTTCATCGTGGATTTCGGCCGGGCCGGAAGCACCTTCCTGCATAACCTGCTGGCCCAGGACGTCCGCGCGCGTACGCCGGCTCTGTGGGAGCTGTGGAATCCGAGCCCGCCGCCGGGCAGCAATGCCGAGACCGAAAGCTTGAGGATTGCCGCGGCCGAAACCCGCATCGATTTGATCCGCAAGGCCACGCCGATGAGCCTGCGGATCCATCCGTTGGCGGCGCAAGAGCCTGAGGAGTGCCAGTGGATCGTGCGGCACGGAACGCACCTCGCCATGCAGCACCAGGCCGTGGGCTATTGGGAATGGCTCAGGAACCTCGACAACGCCGCGCTTCGCGCGCTGCTCGCTTATTACAGGCTGAACGTACAACACCTGCAGCTCTTTCGTCGCCGCGACTACTGGTTAAGCAAGTCGATGACGCATCTGCACTATCTCCCGGTATTTTCAGACGTGTTCCCTGATGCCAGGATCATCCGTCTGCACCGCGATCCCTGTCAGGTCGTGCCTTCGATGTGCAGCCTGTACCGAAGCTTCAGGTATGGCCTGACCCGCCACGATGACGGTGCCGGGTTGGGCGAGCTGGTGATGGACATCTTTTCCGACGGTGTAAACCGGATGATGGAGGCCGACAAATCCCGCGGCTCCGGAACCTTCGTCGATGTCCACTTTCGCGACCTGACGGCCGATCCGATCGGAACCGTTCGTCAGATCTACGATGCGATCGGGCTTTCCTGGACGGACGATTTCGAACAGGCCATCCAGACCTATGTGGCTCGGTCCGATAAGGAGCGGCACGGGCATTCCTACCGCGCCGAGGATTTCGGCCTGACCGACGACAAGATCAGGGAACGCTCGGCAGCCTATCTCGAATGGCTGCAAGGGCAACAAGGGGGGCGGGGATAAACACCCTAGCCTTGAGACGCCGCGTCCGGCGATGGCAGCACCAGAACCAGTTCGCCGCTGGCGACCGTGGTGCCGTCGACGCTGGCCCGGCCTGAAATCTTCATGATGCGGTCGAGCCGCTTGAGCAGGGTGGTTTCGAGCAGCACCTGATCTCCGGGAATGACCGGGCGGTTGAATTTGAGATTGACCGTCGACAGGAACGCCTTAGCCCCGATGCCGTCCCGGCAATTCGGCGTCATGCCGATGAAGGCGGATGTCTGAGCAAGCGCCTCGGCCAGAAGGACGCCGGGCATGATCGGCTCGGCAGGGAAGTGCCCGGAAAAGTATGGCTCGTTGATCGAGACGTTCTTCAACGCGGTTGCCGATTCCGGCCCGGTTTCGATGACGGAGTCGATCATCAGGAACGGATAGCGGTGGGGAATTCGCGCCATGATTTCGGCTGCGCCGAGCGGCTTCTGCGTGCGGGTCATTTCTTCGAGCATCGGACGACTCCTTGCCGTGGTGCCACGGCCTGCCATTCGTTTCAGTGTATGCCGCCGTTCACGCCGATGACCTGCCGCGTGATGTAGGAGGCCTGGTCGGACATCAGGAAGCCGATCAAGGCCGCCACTTCATCCGGTCTGCCCACGCGTTTCAGCGGGACGGTCTTGACCATCTCCTCCAGATCGACGTTGTGAAGCATTTCGGTATCGATCGGGCCCGGCGCGACGCAGTTGACGGTGATGTTCCGGCCGGCAAGTTCCAGGGCCAGGGCCTTGGTGGCGCCGATAATGCCGGCCTTGGCGGCGCTGTAATTGACCTGGCCACGCGTTCCGATCACGCCGGAGATCGAACTCAACGTCACGATCCGCCCGCCGGCGCCGGCCCGGATCATCGGAAGGGTCAGGGGCTGAACGACGTTGAAGAAGCCGCGCAGGCTGGTGTCGATGACGTCGTCCCAGTCGCCCCCGGACATCGACGGCAAGATCTTGTCGCGCGCGATGCCGGCATTGCAAACGATGCCGTAATAGGGGCCGTTGCGCTTGACGTCTTCTTCCAGGGTCGCGCGGCACGCCTGCCGGTCGACCACGTCGAATGCGCACGAATTGGCGGCAAAGCCTTGCTCGCGCAGCGCAGCCTCCGCCGCCTCGATTTCCGCAATCGAACTGCGGCAATGCAGGGTGACGGAAAAGCCCTGTTCGGCAAGACATTGTGCGGTTGCGCGTCCAATTCCGCGGCTTGAGCCGGTTACCAATACCCGTCTGGTCGCGTTCATCGAACCCTCAACGCTTGTCGAATGCATCTTTCGTCAACCGACGCTTGATCGACGTTCGAAGCATCATACCACGCTTTCGCTCCAGCGTTGATGGTGAGCGCAATCATATCGGAGCGGGCGTTCAACGACGCTTGCCACATGCCGAGGTTCGGGTGATGCGAATCCGGCCGTGGGTGCGTGGCAGGAATTGCGCGCCACGGGCGGCGAGAAACTCCAGCATCGCGCGGGCCGGGGGCAGCAGCACCTTGTCCTTGCGCGACAGAGCGAACCATTGCCGGACGATGGGCAGGCCCGCAACGTCGAGCGTCACCAGCCGCCGTTGGTCGAGTTCGGTCGCCACCGTGTGGGCGGAGATGAAGGCGATGCCGACCGGCGATGACCGCCTGCTTGATGGTCTCGTTGCTGCTCATCGCCATGCCGATGTTCGGACGGACGTTCGCGGTCTCGAACAGTTGCTCCATCAGGCCGCGGGTGCCCGAGCCCGGTTCGCGCATTAGAAACGTTTCGCCGGCGAGGTCGCCGAGGGTGACGCGGGATTTCCGCGCCAGCCGGTGGCTGGTCGGCGCAATGATGACGTGGGGATGATCGCCGATCAGGCGGACGTCCATGTCGATGTCGGCGGGCGGACGGCCCATGATCGCGAAGTCGATAGCGAAGCCGTACGGCGGCAGCGAACGTCGCCCGACCGGCGCGGATCAGACGTTTGCCGGACTCACCATGATGCTGGCCCCATCGTGCCCCAACATCAGGTCGAGCCGTTCTCCTCTCGCAACCCGGATAGGTCGCGGAAACGTATGCAGGATCTGAAGCCATCCGCCATCGGAATAGTCATTCGGATGGTTGGAGAACGTTACGCCCTCGGCCAGATCCAGGCTGATCCACTGAATGACGCCGACCGCTTCGCCGTCGGTGGTGGCCGTGATCGCAATCTTTTGCAACTCGGGTTCGAATGTCGGCGTCGTCAGGTCGATACGGACGATATCGAAGTCGTCGGACAGCCGGCGCCAGGACGTCATCATCCCGTGCACGGGGAGGCGGGCCGGCGCAAGCGCGCTGAACAGCGAAAGGTCAAAACCGGAGACGTCAGCCACGAAGGCATACTTGTTCAGGACGGCGCTTTCCGCGAGGCACCCAATGGCCGTCGCCGCGTGCGGGATCATCGTCGCATTCGGCCGCAGCAGCCTCGCCAATGACTTCAGTCGTTACAGCAGACCGCGCGCATTCTCACAACGCCCGGCAGTGTCGGCGGCCGCTCTGGGGTCGGCGAGTCCGAGATGTTTACAAAACAGCGCCCGGTGGCGGATCATGACCAGTGCGTGATTGAGCACGGGCCCAGGGACCGCCGCAGCGACGGCAACGCGCCTACGGCAACGAGAAACAAGACAAGCCTCAGCCGAGACATCCCGCATCGCTGCCCCGCTTGTTATCGACCAGAATGCAGGGCCGCAAGGCGGTCGCCGCGCAGGCGGCAGGTTCCCTCTTCGGAGGACATCGTCCAGGTACAATTTATCGCATGGCACAGCGCAACCTTTGGTGATTAGATAAAAATACTCTTGTTCAGGTGGAGGAATCTTCATGAGAGTATCTTTGGCGGCGGTATTCGTTTCGATCGTCCTGCTCCCGGCAACGCCGGCAGGCGCGGCAGACTATTCGGTTCCGAAGTCGCGATTACACCGTGCGTCGCCGGTTCAGCGCCTGGTCCATCCGGTTGAGAATTCCTGTGCTCGGGATCTGTGCGGAGGATTGCACAGGGATGCGCTGAGGGCCTGCGTCTGCAGCAGATGCGATCACGGCCAATGGAGTCCCTCCGCGCACACGTGCAATCTTCCATAGGATGCCGGCGGTTTGTCTCGCCGCTCGATCCAGGCAGGACGCGGAAGCGGCCACTTGATCCCTTGCGGCAGTTTCCGCGCGTCACCCGGCAACACCTGAATCCGCCTGCGCCCGACGATCGCATCTCGGGTGAACGAGCTTTTGCGCTCCCCTCCTTCCCCGCACTTTCCCGTATATTTCCGGCCCACCTCCGGTGCTACTCTCCTGCCGCTAACCAGCCGCGCCCACCGAAAAACCGGGCGACCGACTCAGTATTGAGGGGTAGCCTCAACGGGCCATTCGGGTCTCGGAGGTGGACCGGAGCGCGCAGGTTTCGGAGCGTCGCGGTACGGCTTCCGTCCATGGTTCGGGAGGATGTACGTTCAGGAGAAAGTACTTGGACAAGGGCGACAAGGATCGCAATGGCTGCGGCGTCGCGGTGCCTGCTGACGTGCAGGAAGACTTGCACGGGATCCCGCCGCTGCCGTCGGGGCCGCTGGGATTTCGCTTTGCCGGGATCGTGGAGAAATTGCGCAGCGGGATCGGTTTCCGCCTGCTGGCGGCCGTGCTGCTGTTCAGCTCCGTCGTCACGCTGACGCTGACCGGGCTGCAGCTCTACCTCGACTACGATCACGAGGTCGGCGTCATCGAGACCCGCCTCGACGAGATCGGCCGCAGCTATCTGGCGAGCCTCGGCGAGAGCCTGTGGGCGCTCGACCAGAACCAGCTCCGGCTGCAGCTCAACGGCATCCTTCGCCTGCCCGGCATTCGCGCGGTCGAGATCTCGGAGGTGCTCGACCGGCCGGATCCGATCCACATCGCCGTCGGCGAGCGCAGCGCGCATGCCGGCATCACCAGGAAATATCCGCTCGACTACCTGGTCCGCGGCACCAGGCGCCCGATCGGCACGCTCTATGTCGAGGCGACGCTCAACGAGGTCTACCGCAATCTCGTCAACCGCACGCTCGTGATTCTCGCCAGCCAGGCCGCCAAGACGTTTCTGGTCTCGCTGTTCATCCTCTACATCTTCCACTTCTTCGTCACCCGCCATCTGATCGCCATTGCGGGATTTGCCGGCAGCTACAATATCGCGCGGCCGCCGCCGCCGTTGCAGCTCAACCGGCGCGCCCCGCACGACGCCGACGAACTCGATCGGGTCGCCGATGCCTTCAATGCGCTGTGCGCCAACCTGCAGCGCGCCTACGGCGATCTGCAGCAGGTCAATGCCCAACTGCAGCGCGATCTCGTCGTGCGCCTCAAGGCCGAGCAGGACGCCCATGTCAGCGAGCAGCGCTTTCGCGATTACGCCGAGACCGCCTCCGACTGGTTCTGGGAAACCGGGCCGGATCACCATTTCACCTATATCTCGGAACGGCTGACCGACTTCGGCATGGACCGGGCCTCGCTGATCGGCATCAGCCGCATCGAGACCGCGATCGATAGCGGCGCCGAGCCCGAGAAATGGCGCGAGCATCTGGCGACCCTGGAACGGCACGAGCCGTTCCGCAATTTCGAATACAGCCGCCGCGACTCGGCCGGCCGGTCGCACATCGTCAGCGTCAGCGGCCGGCCCGTCTTCGCCGCCGACGGCCGTTTCGTGGGATATCGCGGCACCGGCACCGACCTCACCGAGCAGAACGAGACCAAGGAGCGGTTGCGCCAGTCCCAGAAAATGGATGCGATCGGCCAGCTCACCGGCGGCGTCGCGCACGACTTCAACAACGTGCTGACGGTGATCACCGGCACGATCGAGATTCTCCAGGAAGGCGTCGCCGATCGGCCGGAACTCGCCGCGATCGCCCATCTGATCGACGATGCCGCAGTGCGCGGCGCCGGCATCACCTCGCAGCTTCTGACCTTCGCACGGCGTCAGCCGCTGCAGCCGCGCGGGATCGACGTCAACGCCCTGGTCGCCGACACCTGCAAGCTGCTGAAGCCGATGCTCGGCGAGCACATCGAAATCGAATCCGTGCCCGCGGAAGATGCGTGGTCGGCGCTCGCCGATCCGTCGCAGCTCTCGGCGGCGATCGTCAACCTCGCGGTCAATGCCCGCGACGCGATGTCCGACGGCGGCAAACTCCGGCTGGAGACCGCCAATGTGGTGATCGACGAAGCGGCCGCGGCGGACGACGAGGTGCGGCCCGGCGAATATGTGATGCTCGCGGTCGCCGACAACGGCCAGGGCATCCCCGCCGAGATCATCGATCGGGTGTTCGAGCCGTTCTTCACCACCAAGGACGTCGGCCACGGCACCGGACTCGGGCTCTCGATGGTCTACGGTTTTGTCAGGCAGACCGGCGGCACGGTGAAGATCGAAAGCGAGGCGGGCCGCGGCACCGTGGTCAGGCTCTATCTGCCGCGCTCGGAAGAGCAGGCTGCGACCAAGGGAGGCGACGCCCCGGCCGCGGTCGCGTCGGGCGGGCACGAAACCATTCTCGTGGTCGAGGACGATCCGCTGGTGCGGGGCTATGTGATCGCCCAGCTCGGCGGCCTCGGTTACAAGACCCTCGTCGCCGGCGACGCCGCCGCCGCGCTGGCGATGGTCGATCGCGGCGCCCCGTTCGACCTGCTGTTCACCGACGTGGTGATGCCGGGCGGCATGAACGGGCGCGAACTGGCGGACGCCGTGCGCACCCGCCGCCCCGGCGTGAAGGTGCTCTACACCTCCGGCTACACCGATGAGTTCGTCCACGAAGGACGTCTCGATGCCGGCGTCGCCCTGCTGAAAAAGCCCTATCGAAAGGCGGAGCTGTCGCAAAAGATCCGCGAAGTGCTGGCGGCAAGTTAGCGCGCCATGTCATCCGCCACGCATCAGCTCTTTATCCGGCATCTGCTGATCGTGCTGGCGGCGTTCGCCGTGCTGCCTTCCTCCGTTCGCTCGCAAACGCCACGCCCGTTCGTGTTGGCAACCGGCCAGACCGAAACCAGCTACGAAGGCAAATGGCAGCGGCTCGCTTATACCGAGATGTTCAGGCGGCTCGGCATTCCGCTCGAGGTGGAAGTGATGCCGACGCTGCGAATGAGCGCGATGGTCGACTCCGGCGAAGTCGACGGTCAGGTCATGCGCGTATTCGACTATGCCGACGTCCACCCCGACCAGATCCGGGTCGACGAGGTGATCTACGAGGTGAGGTTCGTGCTCTGGGTCAGCAATCCCTCGCTGACGTTGGCGCGCCTGCCGGATCTGGCCGCGACGGGCTGGATCGGAGCCTACCGGCGCGGCAACGAGCTGTGCCAGCGCACGTTGTCGCCTTTGGTGTCCGCGGAGCGGCTGTCCAGCGTCGCCACCGAGCAGGATGGTTTGCGAATGCTATTGACCGGCCGCATCGACTATTATTGCGAGATCGACGCGGCGCTGCAGGGCGCGCTCCACTCGCCCGAGTTCAAGGGCGCCGCCGCCGTTCGTCCGCTGCTGTCGGTGGGAGACCGGATCCTGCTTTACCCCTATGTGCATAAGAAGCATGCTGAGCTGGCGCCTCGAATGGCCGCCGTCCTGAAGGCGATGAAGGCGGAAGGCCTTCTGGAACGCTACCAGCGCGAGGCGCTGGAAAAATGATCTCGCTCGGCATCGACGATCGGCCCGTTCGCAGCCAGGATGAAACGACGTAGGGAGCGCGCGCCATGTCATTCTCCAGGCCCCAAGCTTTTGTCTCCCGGGCCTTTGCCCGTTGCGCGATCGCCGCCCTGCTGGCGTTATCCGCCATGCTGCCTCTTCCTGTTCGTTCGGAGCCGCCGCTCCCGTTCGTGATGGCGACCGACCAGGCGGAAGCAACTTACGAAGGCAAATGGCAGCGGCTCACCTATCAGGAAATGTTCAAGCGGCTCGGTATCCCGCTCGAGGTCGAGGTGATGCCGACGCAGCGGGTCAGCGCGATGGCCGATTCCGGCGCCGTCGATGGCCAGTTCATGCGGGTCGCGGCCTACGCGGACGCCCATCCCGAGCAGGTCCGGGTCGACGAGGCGATCTATGAAGTAGGCTTCGCGCTCTGGGTCAGCAATCCCGCGCTGAACTTGTCGCGCCTGCAGGATCTGGCGGCGACGAACTGGATCGGCATCTACAAGCGCGGTGTCGAACTGTGCCAGCGCGCGCTGTCGCCGCTGGTTTCCGCGGATCGCCTGTCCAGCGTCGCGACCGAGCATGACGGCCTGCGCATGCTGCTGACCGGCCGCATCGACTTCTATTGCGAGATCGACGCCGCGCTGCGGAACGCGCGCTATTCGCCGGAGTTCAAGGGCGCCGCCGCGGTTCGTCCGCTGCTGTCGGTCGGCGACCGGATTTTGCTTTATCCGTTTCTCGCCAGGAAGCGCGCGGACCTGGCGCCGCGCATGGCGGCAGTCCTGAAGGCGATGAAGGCGGAAGGCCTGCTGGAGCGGTTCAGGCAGGAGGCGATTGAGCGGTGACGCCGGCCGATTTGGACGATCAGCGTGTTCGCCGAGATGTACTAAAACAGAACCAGCGCAGCCGAGGCTAGAAGCCCGCAAATTCCGAGTACACCCATAATTGCCGCTCGGTAAGCGCTGTCTGGCGTGCGTGCCCGATTGAGGCCCAGTGCGGCAGCTACCGAGGTGGTAAGCGCCGCAAGTAGAATAGTCGCTAGTGCAATTTCTCGCATTGCGTGTATCCTTGGTAGTATGACACTTAGGGGGTGGGCAATGGCGGAGCCATCAGTCGCGAAACAACCCAAGAAGAGACTCGTGGTTTTCCTCGATGGGACGTTCAACGCGGTAGACGACAATACTAACGTTTGGCGACTCAAATCGGTCTGCGCGACCAAAGGCGAAGATGGCTCTGAGCAGTTCGTCTATTACGCACGGGGCGTGAATGGCTTTTGGGGCGGCACAGTTGGGAAGGGATTGGATGATCTAATTCAAGGAGGTTACGAGTGGCTGATAGACCAATATGAAAGCGGTGATGACATCTTCATCTTTGGCTTCAGCCGCGGAGCTTATGCCGCCCGGAGCTTGGCGGGACTCATTACAAAATGCGGCCTCCTGAAATCGGGTGGCGCAATGGGCGTCAAGCAGCTCTACGCGAGATACCAGCACTCAGACGCTGATACGATTTGGCAACTCTGGGATAACGGCGATGGTGGCAAGACCGCTGAGGAGCGGTTTCTTATCAAGTACTCACAGCGCGTTCCCATCAAGGTTGTCGCCGTTTGGGATACTGTCGGTGCGCTAGGCTTGCCGTTCGGCGACATACCAGGTGTAAGCCGGTCTAGCTTTGGATGGCTTCACACCGGTTTGAGAGTGCCGATAGAAAACGCTTACCACGCAATGGCGATTGATGAGCACAGGCGTGCATTCGCTCCTACGCTCTGGACAGTTAGGAAACCGACAGATCCAACGGCAATTGTAGCTCCTCCTAGGGGACTCGAAAGCGTGGAGCAAAGATGGTTCGTCGGCGCCCATGCCAACGTTGGTGGAGGATATCCAAGCGACTTGCTTGCGCAGATTCCGCTGCGGTGGATTATGAAAAAGGCCTCATCACATGGCTTGACCTTCAAGAACGATGTCGACTTGGACGGCGACACATTAAAAGCAGGTATCTGTGATTCATACCGCGAGTTTATGTATGGCGTGTATTCGAAACTTTCGTGGCGTTACTACCGTCCTCTCGGAGAGGCACCAAAGAAGGACGATGATGGAACGCACACCAACGTGAACGAAACGATTGATGCTTCCGTGTTCGACCGCCACCGAGCGGATGCAAGCTATCGTCCGCCTAATATGATCGAATGGGCAACTCGATATCAAATCGATCCCGCCCAACTGAAAGGATCAGTCAGGGCAAACGAACCAGAGACTGCGGTCCCTGACTAGGGCATCGTCGCCGTTGGCTGCAGAGGTCGGGACCGTTTCTCAATTTCTCCCTTATGAGGGCGCCGCCGTCGGCGCGATCGCTCATGCCTCTGCTTCCCGCCTGGCATCAGCGGAAGGACGCCTTCGTCGTGCGGCTTTCGGCGCGATGGAAGCCGGTCTCCTGTCCTTCACGATCACGCTCGCATGCTGGGTGACATTCCCGACGATGGCGTTGCCGCCGTCGGCGACCGAGACGTTCTGCACGGTGATCGCGGGCTCGCTCTGGCTGCGATAGCGGTTCAACGCGTCGATCTGGGCGGGGAAGGTGCGGGTGAGCCGGCCCAGTGCGCGCGCGGCGCTGTCGTGGTTGGTGACGTCGTAGGCGGTGGCAAGGTGCTGGGCGCATCGCATCGCGATGACGTGGACCGAAACCATCTGCGCCACCAGCATGGCCTCGATGGAGTCCCGCGGCTTGATGCTGCGCACCATCGAAATCATGAAGGAGAGGCTGACCTCGTCGGGTCTGTCGCCGCTCGCGCTGGCCCGCACCAGTTGCCGCAGGATGCCGTCCATCGCTTCGCGATCGGTCACGCCGAGTGCGTCGGCCATCAGCCGTTCGCCGGCATCGGGGTCGGGATGGTCGATGGCGAAGCCGTGCGGCAGCAGTTTGATCCGCGGGACGGCGTTGACGTCGGACCGGGCGGTTTCGGCGATCGCCGTTGTCGCAGCCGGGATGGGAACGGTGTTCATGTCGAGCCTCCTTCAGGCGCGCCGAGCCGCGCGCAGGCGATCGTTCGCCGCGGCGAGCCGGTGCATTTCAATGGTGGGTGAGGATGGGGCCGGAACAGCAGAGCGCCCGCTGAGGGCGGTTGCACTTATGGCATGTCGGGATGATGCAATTATGCGACTGATTTGCCCGACGGGTCAAGCCGCTCTGCCGGACGCCGTCGGCGGCGGGCTACTTTGCATGGGGTTGTTTTCGATATTTTGAAAATGCACCCCGGAATCACTGCGGCGCGATGCCGGCGTCCCTGATGATCTTGCCCCAGCGTTCGGTCTCGCTCTTGAGCATGGCTTCCAGCGCTGCGGGCGTCGCCTGCTCCGGCTCCACTGGCGTCATGCTGAGCTCGGCAAAGCGCTTGACCAGCGGCGGATCCCTGAGCGCCTTCTGTAGCGCGTCGACCAGCGCATCGATCACCGGCTTCGGCGTATCGCGCGGGGCGTAGAGGCCATACCAGGTGGTGACGTCGAACTTCGGCAGGCCGGCCTCGGTCGCGGTCGGCACGTTCGGCAGCGTCGCAACGCGTTTCTTGCTGGTGATGGCAAAGCCCGGAATGGTGCCGGCCTGGATATAGGGGGTCGGCCCCGTCGCCGGATCGCAGTAAACGTCGATATGGCCGGCGATGATGTCATTCAGCGCCGGGCCGCCGCCCTTGTAGTACACCGGCGTCAGCTTGGTATCGATCGCGCTCATGAACATCAGGCCACACAGATGCGAGGCCGAGCCGAGGCCGACATTGCCGTAGGTGACCTTGTCGCCCTGGCTACGCACATAGCTCACCAATTCGCCGAGGTTCTTGGCCGGATAGTTCGCCCGCGCCACCAGGATCATCGGCACGTCGGTGACCATCCCGATCGGTGCGAAGTCGCCGATCGGATCGAACGGCAGCTTGGCGTAGAGCGCGGGCGCGGTGGCCTGGCCGACATGCATCAACAGCAGCGTGTAGCCGTCGGGCGGGGCCTTGGCGACGCGGTTGGTGCCGAGCGTGCCGCCGGCGCCGACCACGTTTTCGATCACGACCGACTGCTTCAGCACGTTGCCCATCGAGCTGCCGAGCAGGCGGGCGATCACGTCGCCGGGGCCGCCGGCCGAGAACGGCACGATCATCGTGATCGGGCGGTGCGGAAAATCCTGGGCTGCCAGCGGCAGCACCGGTGACAGCAACACGGCCAGTAGAACTCGACTTACAAACTTCATGGCGTTTCCTGTCGTCTTTTCTTGTTGTTCGGGCCGCGGGCGCGGCTATTCGTTGGCGGCAACCTTTTGGTTCGACGCGGCCTCGATCATGCTCAGCGCCGCCACTGCGGCTGCGTTGATGTGATCGACGCAGCATTTTTCGGCGAGATCGGCGTCGCCGGCCTGAATCGCGCGCCAGATCGCCGTCACTTCCCGCAGGCTCTTGTGGATGCGCTTCGGCTGCGACATCGAGGTGATCCGCAGCAGCGTGATCCGGTCATGCAGCGGCTTCAGCATGCGTTCGATGAAGGAATTCTGGCAGCCGCCGATCAGGGCCGAGTAGAACTCGGTCTTGGCCTCGAGCGCCGTCATCAGGTCGCCCTCGGCGAATGCCGCCTTCAGCCTGGTCAGCGCATCGCCGATCCGGCGCACCACGGCGGGATCGTGCAGCCGCGCGCATTCGCGGCCCGCAAAGCCTTCCAGCACGGCACGCGCCGCATAGAGCTGCTTGGCCTCTTCGAGACTGATGGTGCTGACCACAGGGCCACGATGCGGCACCGTCGTGACCAGCCCGTCGGCCTCCAGCGCGCGCAGCGCCTCGCGGATCGAGGGCCGGCTGACGCCAGTCATCTCGCATAGTTCGCGCTCGATCAGCCGCTGGCCGGGTTTCAGCGTTCCCGACATGATCGCTTCGCGCAGCTTCTGCGCGACCATCGAACGGACGGTGGGAACGTCCTCGATCCGTAGCGTGGATTGCAGTTGCGTGCGCTTGTCCATGGTTGATGCCTTCCAGCTCCGATTCAGGTGAGATTTACGGGCAGAATCAGCATTTTCGCAATCCGAACATTCTCTGGTGTGGGCGGGGCGGCGATGCTCATGCGATCGACCATCCGCCGTCGATCGGCAGCATCGTCCCGGTGATATCCTGCGCGGCCGGGCTGCACAGGAAGACCGCCATGGCGCCGACCGCCTCCAGGGCGACGAATCGCCCGGTCGGCTGCCGCGTCGCCAGATAGTCGCTGGTGGTGTCCTCGATCGAACGGCCTTCGCCGGCGGCGATCGAGGCGATCTTGCCCTGGATGGCCGGCGTCGGCAGCGTTCCCGGGCACAGTGCGTTGCAGGTGATCCCGCTTTTGATGGTCTCGATCGCGACCGCGCGGGTCACGCCTGTTATCGCGGTCTTGGTGGTGACGTAGTCGATGCGATCGGCCACCGCGCGGGTCGAATAGATCGAGGCCATATTGATGATGCGGCCCCATTGCCGCGCCTTCATGCCGGGCAGGGAGAGACGGATCAGGTGGAAGGGTGCCGACAGGTTGACGGCCAGCGCCTTATCCCATTTCTCGGTTGGAAATTGCTCGACCGGCGAAAAGTGCCGCACCACCGCGTTGTTGACGAGGATATCGACTGCGCCGATGCGGCCGAGAAGGCCGGCCATCATGGTTTCGATCGCGGCGGGCCGCGACAGGTCGGCCGCAACGCCGATGACTTCGACGCCGAATTTGGCGCGAAGCCGTTCTCCCGAGGTTTTGGGCTCGGCGAGATCGTGCAGCACGATGTTGGCACCGCTTCCGGCAAGGCTTTCGGCGACCGCAAAGCCTAAGCCCGCCGTCGCTCCCGTCACCAGTGCCCATTTGCCCTTCAGCATCGCAAGGTCTCGTTCTACGTCTTGTCCAGTTCGGCAAACACTTCCTTGGCGTTACGGAAGGCGTCGACGCCGGCCGGTACGCCGCAATAGATCGCGACCTGCATGAAGACCTCGCGGATTTCCTCCTTCGTGGCGCCGTTGGTCAACGCGCCGCGGATGTGGGTCTTGAGTTCCTGCGGCCGGTTCAGCGCGCACAGCATCGCGAGGTTGAGGAAGCTGCGGGTCTTGTGAGAGATGCCGTCGCGGCCCCAGACATAGCCCCAGCAATATTCGGTGGTGAGATCCTGCATCGGCCGGTTGAAGTCGTCGGCCGAGGCGATCGCCTTGTCGACAAAGGCGTCGCCGAGCACACTCTTGCGGATCTGGAGGCCGCGATCGTAGGTGGTCTTGTCCATGTGAATTTCCAATCAATTTTTTGGCCAGAACGGCTGCGCCAGAGCCAGTTGCGGCGGGAACACGGTGACCGGCACGCCGGCCTGCCACTGCACGATGGTCATGCCGGCGCCGATGCGGCGGCCTTTTTCGTCGAACTTGATTTCGCCGAGCGGATAATATTTCGACGGTCCCGCATCCATTGCGCGCAACGCCTCGGCGACCGCAACGCGGTCGGCCTTGCCCGCTTTTTCCAATGCGTCCTTGATCACCCACATGTCGCCATAGGTGGAGATCGCGTTCTGCGTCATCCACGGTTCCTTGTAGCGGGTCTTGAGTTCGGCGATCAGCGCCTCGTGACCCTTGGCGCCCCAGCTCGCGACACAGGTAAGCAGGCCCTGCAGCAGTTCCGGGCTGACGGTCTGCAGCATGTCCGGTTCGGCGATCGCGATGCCGAACGAAATGGTCGGCAGCTTGCCCTGTCCAAGGCCGAACTCGTTCATCTTCTCCAGCAGCAGCTTGGCGTCGGAAATCACGGTCGGCAGGAAGAACAGCAGGTCAGGCTTGGCCGAGCGCAGCTTCTGTACCAGCGAGGTAGCGTCGGCGAGCGGCGGGGTGAAGGTCTCGTCGACGATCAGTTGCAGGCCGTTCTCAGCGAGCAGGCCGTCGCGCATCGCTTTAGCCGACGACACCGATGCCGCGGTGTTGTCGGTGACGATCGCAACCGTCTTCGGCTTCTTGCCGGAGGCGCTCTCGGCCAGTTTCACGATCTGCGGCAGCGCCTGCTTGGCCTGCGATCCCGCCGTGGCAGAAGTCTGGAACACATATTTGAAGCCGCGATCGGTGATCAGGTCGGAATAGGAGAGTGTGAGCATCGGAAGGTTGGCCCGCTCCGTCACTTCGGTAACCGCAAGCGTGAACGAGCTCAGATAGGCGCCGCTCGCCGCCACCAGGTCGGTTTCCTGCGCGACCATGCGCTGCGCTGCGTTCTTGGCCTTCTCGGTGGTGTCGCCGGAGTCCAGCACCACCAGTTTCAATTTGGCCCCGCCGAGCGCCTTGACGCCGCCCTGCGTATTGATGTGATCGATCGCCATCTCGGCGCCTTCGCGCATCACCGTGCCGGGGCGCGCATAGAGCCCGGACACCGGTACCAGCAATCCGACCTTGACCTCGGACGGCTGTTGCGCCCACGCGCGTGAAGCGATCAGGCCAGCGGATGCGCCGGCAAGTAGGCTGCGCCGCGTCAACGCGGCCTTGCTGTTGTTTGTCATCAACCGGTCCTCCCATTATTTTTGTGAGACGAGACGCCTTCAGGCTTTCTTCGGCCAGAACGGCTGCGATTGCGCGAGGTCGGACGGATAGACCGTGACCGGCACGCCGTTCTGCCACTGCACGATGACGACGCCGGCGCCAACGCGACGACCCTTCTCGTCGAACTTCAACTGGCCGCCGGGATAATATTTCGCTGGCCCGCCATCCATGGTGCGGAATGCGTCCGCAACCGCGAGACGGTCGGCCTTGCCGGCCTTTTCGAGGGCTGCCTTCATCAGCCACATGTCGCCATAAGTCGAGATCACGTTCTGCGTCGCCCACGGCTCTTTGTACTTGGCCTTGAGCTCGGCGATGATGTCCTCGTGTCCCTTGCAGCCCCAGTTGGCGACGATGGTCATGATGCCCTGGACCACTTCCGGCGTGACGCTTTGCAGCATGTCCGGTTCGGCGATGGTGATGCTGAACGACACGGTCGGAATCTTGCCCTGGCCGAGGCCGAACTCGTTGATCTTCTCCAGGCCGAGCTTGGCGTCGGAGACAGCGTTCGGCATGAACAGCAGCAGATCCGGTTTCGCCGACCGCACTTTCTGGATCAGCGGCGTGGCGTCCGACAATGGCGGCGTCCAGACTTCCTCGACCACGAGCTGAAGGCCTTCCTGCGCGAACAGTTTTTCCTTGAGCGCCTTGGAGGTCGCGACCGAGGTCGCCGTGTTGTCCATCAGCATCGCCACGGTCTTCGGGCGTTTGCCGGCGGCCTTCTCGGCGAGTTTCATCAGCTCGGGCAGGCCGAGTTGCGATTGTACGCTGGCGGGCGCCGCAGTCTGGAAGATGAACTTGAAGCCGCGATCGGTCAGCAGGTCCGAGTAAGACAGCGTCAGCACCGGCAGCTCGGCGCGTTCGGTGACTTCGGTGACGGCGAGTGTAAAGGAGCTGAGATAGGAGCCGGTTGCCGCGACCAGATCGGTCTCCTGCGCCACCATGCGCTGCGCCGCGTTCTTGGCCTTCTCGGTGGTGTCGCCGCAATCGATCACGACGAGCTTCATCTTGGCGCCGCCGAGCGACTTGATGCCGCCTTGCGCATTGATGTGCTCGATGCCCATCTCCGCGCCCATCTTCATGACCTGGCCGGGGCGGGTGTAGATGCCGGACAACGGCACGATCAGACCGACCTTCACCTCGGCCGGCGCTTGCGCGCGCGCCACCCGCGACAGACCGATGGCCGCCGCGCCCGTCAGTACGGTTCGCCGTGTCAGTGAGGTCTTCGAGTTCTTTTTGCCTTGGCTCATATTGTCCTCCCGAGTTCGTTTGTTAGTTACATGCCGAGATAGGCCTTGCGGACGCGGTCGTCGGCCCGCAGGGTTTGGTTGTTGCCTTCAAGCGCGACGCGGCCGGCTTCGAGCACGTAGCCGTGGTCGGCGGATTCGAGCGCCTCCGCCACGCGCTGTTCGACCAGCAGGATGGTGAGCTGCGACTGCTTGCGGATTTCGATCAGCCGCTCGAAGATGAAATCCGCGATCGCGGGCGCGAGGCCCATCGACGGCTCGTCCAGCATCAGAAGTTTTGGCGAGGAGGCGAGCCCGCGGCCGATCGCCAGCATCTGTTGTTGCCCGCCCGACAGCGTGCCGGCGAACTGCGCGCGTCGCTCGGCGAGGATCGGCAGCCATTCGAAGATGCGCTCGATGTTACGCTTCCAGTCGCGCCGGCCGGCCGCGGTCACCGCGCCCATTTCGAGATTTTCCATCACTGTCAGCGACGAAAACACCTGACGTCCTTCGGGAACGTGGGCGATGCCGAGATGCGCGCGTTGCGCCGGCCGGATCGACAGCAGGTCGTGGCCGTCGAAATTGATCGCGCCCGCGCTCGGGCGCACGATGCCGGAGATGGTCTTGAACAACGTGGTCTTGCCGGCGCCGTTCGGTCCGACGATGGCGACGAACTGGCCTTGCTCGACCGCAATCGAAACGCCGTTGAGCACGGGGATCGCAGAATAGCCAGCGGTGAGCCCTTCAATGCGAAGCATGGGCCACCCATTTCTTGCCGAGATAGGCCTCGATCACCCGGCTGTCGTGGGTGACCGCTTCCGGCTCGCCCTCGACGATGACGGCGCCGTGGTCGAGCACGAGGAAACTATCGACGAGGCGAACCATCGCCTGCATGGTGTGTTCGATGATCGCGATCGTCATGCCGTCGCGGGCGAGCTGCCGGATCACGGCCACTACTTCGTCGGCCTCGTCGTGGCCCAGGCCTGCCAGCGTTTCGTCGAGCAGCAGGATACGCGGCTGGCCGGCGAGAGCGCGGGCCAGCTCCATCAGCCGCAATTCCTTGGTGGTGAGTTCGCCGGCGATGCGACCGGCAATATCGGTCAGGCCGACGCGGGCGATGGCGTCCGTCGCGAGCGTCATGGCCTCAGTATCGGTCTTTGCCCGGACATAAGCGCCGACCACGACATTGTCGGAGACCGACATGCGCAGGAACGGACGCATGATCTGGAACGTGCGGCCGATCACGGCCTCACACAATTCATGCGGCTTGCGGCCGGACATCTCGCGGCCATCAAGCAGGATTTCGCCGGTGCCGGGCCGCAGAAATCCGTTGAGCAGGTTGAACAGCGTGGTCTTGCCGGCTCCGTTGGGGCCGATGATGCCCAGAATCTCAGTCTGCCGCAGCTTGAAGCTGACATCCTGCACGGCTTTCAGGCCGCCGAACGAGCGCGACAGGTTACGTACTTCGAGGACGACATCGCCCGTGCCGCGCGTGCGCGTTGGTC
>Ga0157378_10001007_pt1 | contig 25797 bp, 28 predicted proteins | sample M65metaG_FD_115309 | JGI IMG/M metagenome (GOLD analysis project Ga0157378, IMG submission 115309) | Miscanthus rhizosphere microbial communities from Kellogg Biological Station, Michigan, USA - M6-5 metaG | ecosystem: Host-associated > Plants > Roots > Rhizosphere > Soil | place: USA: Michigan...
CCTCACCACTTGGGTACCGCGCCTCGGTGCAAAATTAAAATTAGCTCGTTGGGTTTCTCTGCGAGATGTAGACCATCGTTGCTATCGAAATGACATAGAAGAAGAGCGTTGCATCCATAAACGTATGGTAGGTGATTTCGCCGCCTTTGGTAGCGAAACCGATAGGATTCATACCAAAAGCATCGAGGCCCCGTGCCAGTAAACCCAACACAGCGCATACGCTACCGGCCCAGTAGGTCCCGACGCTGATGTATCGACCCATCTCACCCTCCCTGTCATGCGATCTAATTCCGGACATGGCGCTCCGAATATCGGTATTCTCGGAGGGGCTGGCATTAAACTCAATGGGCCGGGCGATCTATCTTCTAAAGGACCCCAGTTATAGTACTCAGTTTGAGATCTTGCGGCCGATGTAGAGACTGCTAGCGAAGCCAGGGTAGATTTGCAGTATCTTGATCCGCATGTCTCACAAATTCAATCAAAGCCTCTGGACCCTTTTGCTCGTGCTTTCCGCCCTCTGGGTTGCGAGCGTGTTTGGCCCTCTGCTCTATTCGGCTTTGTCTCCGAAAGACGACCTTTGGGCAGTGGTTCTTGCTTTAAAGGACCGCGGAGTTCCTCCTCCGGAAGCAGCCAGTCTTGTTCAGGATGCCATCGACCAAGGAGGACCATTAGAACGGACGATCCACGTCGCGCACTATGCCGGTGCATCTGTAATGCTTCGACATAATGAATCGCACACGATGACCAAGACTGAAGATAGCTACATCGCATGGTTTAAAAAAGCACCGAAAGCAGTTCTGCTTATCCTGCGCCGCAACACAACAGATGGTGCCGTGCAATCCTACGAAATTGGGTCGGATGAGGCTCCGAATTTCTTGCTCCGGGCGTACGGACCGCCTCTAGTCGCATTGATTATTTCGGCTTACTTGGTATTCATAAAACGCAGCTAACGCAGGTCCTTTGGAGCTGCTTAACCTTCAATTTCAAAAACATCAAAAGGAGAATGATCTAAGTTATAGAAAATGAACACACTACTGGGTCACAGCGACCCGAAAAACTGAATGTCTCCATGGGTTTACGAGGACCCATGTGGGTGACTAGCTCGGACGATGGCCGGTCTCGATTTGACACTTTTTCGGGGCTATCTCATTGATTTTAAAGGGAAAGTGCATCTTAATTTAGGTATTCGATGTGTCTGGAAGTTATTGAATCTGTTGTCTTTGTGAGAATTTACGCGTAGCGAATTGATAATAAAGTAGTTATGTTAATTTCAGCCCCAAAGAGTGCATGATGCTCGGTTTACACATGTTGATGGGAATCAAAGCATTTTTGCCAATGCCCTCATCTCACCCCTACTTACGGCGGTATTGCAAGCGGCCTCGTAGCAAATTCGTTTCACGATAACGTTCCTCAGATAGAGCCCACAGATAGCAACGTAGCTTAGACAGTCACTGACCACAGATAAGGTAGATAAGTAGGTTAGCGAATTTTTCTATGGGGTGAAGTGGCATTCACGTCGATTAACTGCGGGAAATACGGCGGTGAGAGATTTTATCTCCCTCTTTCGCTTGTAAACGAAGACTAAAAGCCAGCTAGTTGGCGTAGCGTTTATCCAAAAAGGAGCTAAAAAATGATTGGACATCAAGCAAACAGAATAAAGAGAGCGGCAAACGCATGCATCTGCGAGCGAATTGCGGAACCAGAAGCAGGCGTCCCTGAATTACAACTGTCAGTAAGTCTATCCGTTAGTCCGGGTGACCACACAATATTAGTGGCTAACATCGACCGAACCGAATCACAACCTAAGATTATCAGTGATCTCCGGCAAGAACTTTCAGAGTTTGGGGTCCCTTACCGCCGCGTAGATAAACGCGTCTTGGAAGCCATTCGGAAAAAGCTTGCGGAGAACATCACTTATCGGGAAGCAGCGATCTACACGTTTGGCGACGCAAACTACGCCAGAAAGATTCGTTATTGGCAGAACAGATGGCAAGTGCGATGAGAGTTCTAGCATCATCCCCGGATGACGCTGTGATTAGGAAGGTGACCGATGGTTACCAATTGTGTGCTCGATGCGGCGAAGTTCTCCAAGAGGGACAGACGTCCGTCGTGGTTCGACGACTTTGTTCTTGGCTCATCTACGCACACGAGATTGGCGCACATTGCCCGCCTAAAGCCGTGAGGGGTTGGCTCGCGGCCAAGAAAGCGGAAAATATGAGAAACGCTCAAAACAAGGAAATGCTTAGAGAGGGGAACCCTTACGGCGTTAATGGAGAGCTAAAGCCATGTGTTTGTGTCCTTGACGATAGACACATTGATTCCGAGCTTGAGCTTGCCGAATATAATTTCAGTAATGAGGTCCCGACAAAAGATCATGATCTACGTGCGTTGATTTCCCGACTTCATCTTCGGACGATAGGAGGCGGCAAGTGCACTCTTGGCCAATTTGAGCCAGAAATCCAAAGGCGGGGCAAAGCTAACCAAGAAACTGCCGTCCGCAATTTCATTGAGGATGACGTGGTTTCCGCCTTGGACAGAGGATGCCTAGTTGAGAATATTCGGATATGGATGGAAGCGGCTTGGTCATGCCGCAAAAGAACCTACGCCACATTTAGGGCCGCACCGGGATCTGATGACAAGGTTTTCGTCGGTCCGATCCATAAAGGCGACCGAGTCTATGTATGTCAACGAAAGAAACAAAGGCTTCCGAAGGCTCCGTCAGGCGTTTTGTCGCAAGATACAAAGGAAAGGCCAGTAGAATTTGCCCTCTACGCCCAGCACAAGATACTCAAGCTTGATGGCAAGCGAATGTCCGAATTTGAGGCATGGCAACTTGAAGGATTGGCCCCCAAGCCCGAACCAGTCGACCTCTCCTTCAACAGCAGCGACAGCCCTGAGATGTATATCTGGGAACAGAATCCCAAGGCTGAATCCAAGCCCATCGACCAGTCCAATCCTTATGGCTCGGTTGCGGTCCTCAATTCAGTAGACGTTTCTCTGCTGAATGAGCGGCGAAAGGGCCGTTCTCACGGCGAAAACATATAGTGAGGCAGGTGCCGCGATTCGCCATTCCTCTATCTGCCTCCAAGCCTACTCTGGCCACAGCAGTCTAGTTTTCCCATCAGCGCCACCTACAGCTATAGTGACGCTGAAAATCCAAAACCCAAAAAGGAATCAAAATATGAATGTAAAAGTGAAATGTATCCAATCCTCTCTAAAACCTAACCGCCTCGCGGAAGCCGCCGTCGAGTTAACGGATGTAGATGGCGACTCGCTCGTGATTTCGGACATCCGCGTGCTCGAAAACCGACAGGGACAAAATTGGGTGGCAATGCCCGCGAGGTCGGTAAGTGAAGGTGGCCGTTCTTACCAGTATGTCCCCCAAATCGAATCTAACCGACAATTGCGGCGAAAGATTGAAGATGAGGTGTTAAGTGCTTTCGAGGACTGGAAGCAGACGCGATCCGGATTGGCGGTGCGGGGATGAGCACATCTGAAACTTTTGCCACAAATCCCGCTATCAATCCTGTCATCGACACGGCCACGACAATCCAAGAGGCTGTCGCCAAAGCCACTTTTCCTGAAAAAATCGCTTTCGATTTCATTTCAGCCTATGCCGATTTCGCGGATGTGTTCGAGATGCCAAGGCAAGTTCACGAATGGGTAGCCGCACAAATGATAGCTTCAGTATTGAACGGTAACGTCTTCATCAACTGGGGCGCAGTGAAGTATCCGCTCGACTTGTGGGTGTTGCTGCTTTCGGGAAGCGGTCAAGGCCGGAATACTGCAACCGATGTGGCATTGGAAGTGATTGAGCAGGCGAAGATTGACGGGCAGCTTCATAAGACAACTTGGGGAAGCAAGTCAGCGTTTTACCAACAGGTGGCTGAGACAGGGAGAGGGCTGTATGTCTGGCCAGAGCTTTCCGTGGCTCTCCGCACGTTAAATGATCCAAAATTCGCGGGTGTCAAAGAGTGGATCACTGATCGTTACGACAATCTTCGCGTGCCAGACGAAATTACATACCGTAAAACCGGCAAGAAATCGGACACGCCGCCGATTGTTTTCGACACCCCTCCGCGCGTCAATATTCTTGCCACGAGTTCGAGCGATTGGTTCATCAACAATCTGGAACAAGCCGACACGACAGGCGGATTCATTCCTCGCTGGTTGCCAAAGCAGGTTGGGAAAGTTGAGAAACTGATTCCGAAACCAATTCCCCCACACCGAGAGCTCTTGCCTGCGTTAGGGGAGCAATTGAAGTCAGTGGCTTCACTAAAAGGCGACGCCGATCTGTCCGGCATTGAAGTGCATTACGACAAATGGTACCGAGCCGCGAAGGAACGGTTCGCTGCACAGCCGAACGCAGCCCTCGCTGATCCGTTCTTCAACCGCCTCCGAGGTGAAATCCTCAAGTTGGCGCTGATCTTTGAAGTTTCGCAATCTGGGACGATAGAGGTCAGCGAGCGGGCGTTTGAACGCGCCATGGCGGTTGCGGCGGAAGCTGAAGAAACGATCTTTAAGCTTCTTCCAACTGGCATGAGCCGAGAGGGATCAGAAGTAGGAAGAATGGCGGAACGAATCCGAACGGCGGGGCCGGAAGGCATCTCTCAAACTGATCTGACCCGGGCATTCCAGCATATAAAGCAGCGAGAGCGGGTTGAGCGGGTTCAGACATTGATTGAGGCTGGCAGAATTACCGCCAAAACAGAGAAGACCGCAGGCAGAAACGGACATTTATATATTTATCAAGAGAACAAGGCCGAGGATCAGCCCCATCGGTTTGAGCGGTGATCTTTCCGTTCTTCTTTCAGCTTTTCTCAACTTCTTTCACTCTCACAATTGAAGAAAGTTTTGTTTGTAACCCCCCGTAATGTAAGGGATTATGTCTTTCTTCTCTCTTTTTTTTCTTTTTTCTCTCTATACCTATTTCTCCCACCGAGACGAGCCATACAACGGAGAAACGGACCAGTGAAGTAAGTGAAAGAAGTGAAGAAAGAAAATACTCTTAAACCCGCGATTCGCAATTGATGCAGTCCCCGCTAGCTGAAATTTGACCGAAGTAACTTTCCTTCCACCTAGCAGTCGGTTTCCAAACCAATAAGGGTCAGAAAGCGTAAGGGAGAAGTGTGTTCACAAGATAGTTGTCAAGCAGTGAAAGGGCCGCAGTGTGCTAGCATTGCGCCCGCGACACCAGCGGAGCGGAAACGAGGAAAATCCTTGTCACGCAGAACTGGTCAAGATGGTCACATCGAAAAATCTGGCAGGTGGTTTGTTGTGAGATTTTGGAAAGACATTCCGGGTAAAGATGAAAGGGTACATGCGCGAGAGCGCATTTGCCCCATTTCTGGCCCTGGTCACCTTTCCAAGACAGAGCGCAAACGAAAGGCGAGGGAAATTATCCGAGCAAGCGGAGTAGATTCCACCGAGTACTTCAACCGCGTTGTCAGACCAAACTTGGGCGGGGTCACGTTCCGCGAGCAATGCAAAATCTGGCTAGACGGGGCGCAGACAAGAAAGCGAGAGCCTATTCGCAAAAGAACGGCGGTCTCAATTCAGGGAGCCTTGGACAAATGGATAGTCCCCGCAATCGGTGATCTTCCGCTCGGGAGTGTAGACAATCTCGCCGTGAAGCCGCTCATTCAGCGTATGAGCGACTCAGGTCTGAGTCCACGAACTGTCAATAAGTACATAGAGTACGTCAAACAGATCGTGGCTTCTTTGAAGGCAAAGAACGGAGAGCCTGTCTACGACCGCAAATGGAACCCCGAGACAATGGACCTGCCAATCGTTAACCACAAAGAACAGAAGCGTCCGACTCTCAAGGCGAGCGCAATCTCGGAACTCATCTCACGTAGCATCGGTCAGGAGCAAGCGTTGTATGTCTTGCTGGCCGCTACGGGAATGAGGATTTCCGAGACTCTCGCTGTCGAGACGAGGCACTTCATCAACGACGGCAGGACCATAAAAGTGGAACAGCAGGTCGAAAAGGACAGCCCACGAATTGTGAAATACCTCAAGTCGGAAGCTGCCAAGCGAGAAGTTGACCTCCATCCAAACGTTGCGGAGTTTCTGCGGGTCTACATGCGGGGAAAAAACGGATTGCTATTCAGTACTGCGAGCAACACGCCGCACATGTATGGCAACCTAGAAGACCGCTGGCTTACCCCTCGTCTCGTCAAAATGGGATTGGACGAGGAAGGAATGGGCTGGCACTCGTTCAAGCGATTCCGTAAGACATGGTTGCGTGGCCAACGCTGTCTGGAAGACATTAATAACTTCTGGATGGCCCACGCTCCGCAAACGATGTCCGAACTTTACTCGCATCTTCACGAAGAAATCGAATTACGCCTCGAAGAAGCAGAGCGAGTGGGCTACGGAATTGTTTTTCCGGGGTCCCAAAATGCCGTAAATGTACCGAATGTACCGAAAAAAGTTGAGCAAAAAGCAAAGGAAATTGCAGCGTAACTGTTGTAGAATGTTAGAACTTCACGAGAAGTGGGCGTGTAGCTCAGCTGGGAGAGCACCTGCTTTGCAAGCAGGGGGTCGCAGGTTCGAACCCTGTCACGTCCACCAACTTCTCCATTGAATGCAAAGAACTTGTCAAATTCGCCTCGGCCTTTAGTCCCTCGTCTTTCGTGCACTATACCGGACCCATCGAGCGGGCCCGCGATTGGCACGCATATTTTGCAAATAGCTGATAGGCGTTAGTCGCTCCGTCACCCACTTTCAATGTTTCTACAGATCCAGAGCTCTGCAACTTTAGTGGGGACGGGTTGACATATTTCACGCCGGGTGGCGGCTTTCCCGCATTGCGAATTCATTTTGATGTTGCAGAAGAATCCGAAAAGCAAGCCCGTGGGTGATTAGCAGTAGCGGCACAGCTATCGTCGGAATGAAGTAAGTGGCCCCCAGCTGGCCCGCCAAGAGTCCGGCATGATTGGCTTGGTAGAAAGCGTTCAGAAGGTCGGCCGACCCCCAGAGATTGAAGACCCAGGCGATCACAAGCCCAGCCCCACGCGACAGCCATAGCAGTGAAAGTAAGGCGAGCGTCGCGGCAATGACGTCCCCATAGGCCGCGGAACGCGCGAAGGCAGAGGGCAAATCAGGCGACACGACGCCGGGGACCAGGAATGCCAACCCAATGAAGCGGAAGCTGTGCAGGATGAGCAGAGGCCGTAACCCTTCGTCCCGTCGCCGGAAGCGGAGTTCCGGCCAGATGTAGCGGGTGGTGACGATCCCCCACGCGATGAAACTGAATGCAACACTCACGAAAAAGCAGATTTGCGGCAGCATTTGTGCCTCCTTGTCAAGAGTTCAAATCACTGATCGAGTCTGAAAAAACTAAGCGAGCAGCTTGCGCGCGCTTCAGCCATGGTTGTGTTCCCACGTTTGGAGTCCAGGCCGATTTGCTCAACCAATGAGATGATATATATAATCCTATCGTCGCAAAAAAATGCTAGAAACTTTTGAGCAAATGATCCCGGACGGTATTCAGAATCTTTTGCCGGACCGCCGGATCTGGCATTGTCCGTGCAATAGCGATGGTCCCGACCATGGACGGAAAAATCGCTAGAAAGTTCTCTGCCTTCTCCTCCTCATTGCGCCCTGGCATGAACGGTAAGAGTTCTTGACGAAGTTTTAGTATCGCCGCGGCGATTCGCTGCTTCTGAGGGGATCGAGTGCGAGCCATGTCTGGAGCCAGCGCGGCTATCGGACAGCCCTCATCCGGACGATCGCACAGTTCGAGCGACAGATAAGTCCTGACGATGACCTTCCATCCTTCACCAGGCGCCGCCTGTTGGGCTGCGGCAACCAGCCTGTCGCGAAGCTCTTGAAGGCTCTCTTCGATGGCCTCAATTACAAGATCCTCGCGGCTGCCAAAGTGCTTGTAAAAACCACCATGCGTCAAGCCCGAAGCCTTCATCAGAGTGGTCACCGCGGGCCCGTTTAAACCTTTGGTCCGCAACTGGCGTGAGGCGTTTCGGACAATTCTCCGGTGCGTCCTCATTTTGTGATCAGGGTCGTAGCGCATGTCCGTGTGCTAGATTACAGCCGTCATCCTATCAGAGTCAAGAAGTCGCATTTCACAACTTTCTTCCATAGATGGTCACGGTTCTTGAACTCTCACAAAAACGGTGTCGTGAAGCCTGACGTTTTGCAGGTAAGGGGTCGCGAGTTCGAAACCTGTTTCATTTGGCTCCCGTCTTAGATACATATTATGCCTTTGATAATGCACGACTTATATTCCAGGGTCACATTCATCCCTGAGCGGAAAGCGCGGTTTCTAATACCAATCCCGTCCACTATAGAAAATCCATTAGTCATGATTAGACACATCCATCAGTAGTACTATTGCCACAAAAGGCACTTACTTGATTTCATGTCATTGTGCCGTCAACTACCGCAGTAAACACGTTTCCAACACCTTACGAGACCTCTTTCTGGAAGCGCGTCCGGAAAGTGGAGCAGCGGCAATGGTGGCTGTGGGCCTCTGCAATTGTTATCACTCTTTTGTTAACTGCCGGGATGGCCTCATTCTCTTATCTGTTCGATCAGTCCGATCCTGCGTTTTCGCTTACTCTCCGGGACTCTGTGCGAGGTTTGGTGGGGCTGGTCTTTATTTTCAATTTATATACGATTTACCAGCAGATTCAGATCCATCGCATTCGCAGGCAATTGACCGACCAGGAAAAAATGTTTCGCCTAATTACGGAAAATGCAGAAGATTTAATTACGGTGGTGGACCGGAACGGCAACCGTGATTACGACAGCCCTGGATATGCGAAGCTCGGGTATTCCCGCGAAGAACTACAGGGTGGTCCGGTTCCGGAACAAGTTCATCCCGACGATCGCGACGCACTTATCGCGGCGCGGGCCGAAACGTTTGAGAAGGGCTCGGGCCCCCGCGTGGAATACCGCTTCCGCCTTAAAAACGGAGAATGGCGCACGCTGGAATCCACGCGCAGTCCTGTACGTAACCATCGCGGCGAGATTGAAAAAATAGTGATCGTGAGTCGCGACATTACCGACCGCAAACAGGCGGAAGAACTTTTGCGTCATCGTGATGAACAGCTGCGGCAGTCGCAGAAAATGGAGGCAGTGGGTCGCCTCTCCGGCGGGATTGCTCACGATTTCAATAACCTCCTGGGAGTGATCATCGGCTACAGCGAATCCATCGAATACCGCCTGACACCAAACGATCCGCTGCGCAAAAGCGCCGAAGAAATCCGCAAGGCCGGAGAGCGCGCGGCGTCCCTTACGAATCAATTGCTGGCTTTCAGCCGGCAGCAGGTTTTGCAGCCGCAAATTCTCGATCTGAATTTGCTGGTCAGCGACATGGGGAAAATGCTACGCCGCCTGATCGGTATGCATATCGAACTTTCTACAGACCTCGCGACAGATTTGGGGAAAGTGAAGGCGGAGAAGAGTCAAATCGAACAGGTGATCGTAAACCTGGCGGTCAACGCTCGTGACGCAATGCCGGAGAGCGGTAAACTGCGCATCGAAACGTCGAACCTCGATGTGAGCGAGGACCTCGCAAGCAGCTTTCCCTTTCTTCAGCCCGGTCCTTACGTTCTTCTCACCGTGACCGATACCGGCGTGGGAATGGACGCGAATACACGGCGACACATTTTCGAACCCTTCTTTACAACCAAGGGGCCGGGAAAGGGAACGGGGCTCGGGCTTGCGACGGTGTATGGAGTTGTCAAACAGAGCGGGGGCGGCATTATTGTGGATTCCGAGCCGGGCCACGGCGCCACGTTTAAGATCTTTTTGCCCCAGACGCAGGAGATCGCCGTGGAAATCGCGCCTGAAGAGATTACGACCAAGGGGCCGACGGCGACCGGAACGATTCTGATAGTAGAGGACGAGGAAGCGCTGTTAAACATTACGGCCGAACGCCTGGCAGAGAGTGGCTACACCATACTGACTGCGCGAGATGGCCTTCATGCACTGGAGATCGCACGTTCCTTCAACGGGCGCATACACCTTCTCGTGACTGACATCATGATGCCTAAAATGGGAGGATTGGCGCTGGCTAGAAATCTGGCTGAATTGCGACCAGGCATCCGCGTCGTGTTTATGACGGGCCATGCCGATCGGGAGGCGTCCTATCGGGAAGCCCTGCGGTCGGGCGCGGATTCGATCCAGAAGCCGTTCAGCCACGACCAACTGATTCGTCTCGTACGACAAGCCCTGGAGACGGCGCAGATGCAAGCGCAGGACTGACTCGATTACTCAGCCCTGCCGTTATCCAAAAAGAGAAAACGCAACACATCCTGTTGTTTACTTCCAGCCCGGCATGCTATTTAATGGCCATGCGTTCCACAATCAGGAACGTTATTCTGACATGCTAAAATCTGTTTTTGTCACGATGGAAAGTTTGACAATTCTGGCATGGCTCACTCGCACAATGTAACAGCGGCTCAGCGAACATGAAAAAAGAGCACGTGCTTCACGCGATCAACTTCTGCATCAACATCTTGTTGGTTTCCTCGATGCTTTTGACCCTGTTTGGCCTGGGGTGGGAATATTCCACGCGCTGGTATCTTGCGGGTTTCTCGAATGCCGTTCTTCCCTATGCGTCCTCTCCGGAGGGACGCGTGTCTGCGATACTTGCCTGGATGCAGCAAGGTCCCGCGCGCGATGCCGAGTATTACAGCGATGACGCGGAGAATCGCGATCCCGTAGATACCTTGAATTACAAGGAACTTCTCAATGTTTGCGGTACCGCCACCAATGCCTTTGTCAATCTTGCGTCCGCCGGAGGACTTGAAGCGCGACGTTTGCTCTTGCTGGACTCCGCGGGCATGAATACCAATCATGTCGTTGCCGAAGTCAACCTGGACGGGCGGTGGGTCATTGTCGACCCTACATTTCACGTTATCTTGAGGGACAGCGACGGCCATCTGCTCACGAAGGAGCAACTGGCTCGCCCTGCTATATTTCAGCAGGCCACGGGAAATCTCGAGCACTACGATCCCAGTTACAACTACCAGCACACTGCATTCATACATTTCGCGCGTTTGCCGATTGTGGGACGCTTTCTTCAATCCAAAATGAATTCCGTACTTCCCGTATGGCAGGAAGACATCAATTGGACAGTCCTCGTCGAGCGACAGTCCTATTCAACATTTGTCGTAGGAATTACTCTGCTGTTATGTTCAATTCTGCTGCGACGTCTCCTTTGCTGGTATGCGAGCAAGTCATCACTGGCTCTTGAAAGCCCCTGGGAACAATTAAGACGCGGCGGCACGGCATTATTCTCGACGCCTCCCACAGGCGATGCGCAGAAACATTTTCCGACCGTATAAACCTCGTCCCACAGACCGGCGAAAGGGCAGAACTTTCGAAGGGAAACTCCGGGCGGTGTAAAACTGGACTTTGATGACGTCAGTGAACATTGACATGGCAGTTATAAACGCGTAAGTTTCCGTACGGGGAGAATTGTAATGGGTGGCTTTACACTCGGGTTGGTAGCCGGTTGTCTTCTGGGAGTCTGTGGCACCTTCTTCCTGCTTACCGTGAGCGCCGTATTTTCGGGGGAGAGCTCACGCCTCTTCAAACTGCGATCGATCCCAGGCACTCTACTATCCTCAATTGCACTGCTTCTGATTGCCGCTTTTTGCCAGCGATTGGGCATAGGAAAAGACGCAGCGGTCCTGCTGCTTCTTTTCACAGTTTTGGCCGTCTCCAAACTCGAAGGATTGCTCAACGGGCTTATCGCTACCGCCATTGCAGCCGCCATTTTGGCTTGGGTTTTACCGCCCGGCGGCAGCTTTATGATCAGAAGCTCCAGTGATCGTCTGGCGCTGGCCCTATTCCTCCTGCTTGCAACTCTGGGGATCCGGTTGATCGGTGGGCGTGAAAGATCTTTGTCCTGATTCCCCGCTGCGCTTTGGCTCTTTTTCCCGCGAGAAAAATTCTCCTGTGCGCGCATCATTCCTGGATTCGATTGAGAGCATTTTTCTCGACCGTTGAGAGAGCGCGCAATTGTCCCTTGGCCAGGTCGCCCAAGCTAATCGAACCGATTGCTATGCGAACCAAGCGAAGAACTTCGATTTCCATTTGATCAAACATACGCCGAATCTGCCGATTTCTCCCTTCGTCCAGTATGACTTCGAGCCACGTATTTTTCTCGCCGACGCGCAGCACGCGAGCACGTTTGGCGCGCAACAGCTCGCCGTCCGCGGATATGCCGGCGCCCAGTTTCTGCGCCAGCATTTCGCCCGCGAGCGAGTTCACCTGGACATGGTAAGTTTTGTCCAAGTGCGAATGCGGGTCCGCAACAGCCGCAGCCCATTCCGAGTCATTTGTCAGAAGCAGAAGTCCCTCGCTCGCCTTGTCCAGCCTGCCTACCGGACCAACCCAGGGAATCTCCGGATTCAACAGTGAATAAACGGTCTGCCGACCTTTTTCGTCCGAAGCGGTGGTAACCACTCCTCGCGGCTTGTTTAGCATCAGATAGATTTTCGATCCGGCCGTGACGGCGGTGCGATCAACCTCGATGCGGTCGCGCTCAAGCCGCACGGGTGTTTCGGGATCCCGGCGGGTTGCTCCGTTCAGCTGCACACGCCCGGCAAGAACCAGTTTTGTGGCCTGCGAACGCGAGCAGAACCCCATCTTGGACAGCGCTCGCGCCAATCCTACTTTTCGCGATTCCAGGACTCGCTTCACTTTTCTCCTCTTCTCGCGTAATGGTGCCACGGTCGGTTGCCTTGTTACAAACAAACCGTGACGCAGGTCACTGCAGTCATTGCGCCTGAGGCACAAAGTAACTTAAAGATTTTAGATTAGATGAAGCGCGGAGGGTCTCGTGCTACGACGTGCGCAAATCTTGCTCGTTTCTTGCGAATCCAGTGATCGCCTCCATCTGCAAAAAGTGTTCGAGGCGTCCGGGTCCGAGGTATTCTGCTGTTCAACGCTGCTCGAAGCGGAGTCCTTTCTTTCCGGCCAGCACGCGGACGTAATTTTTGCTGACTTGAATTTTCCCGACGGAAATTGTCGGGATCTGATGGTAGAAATCGAACATTTCCAGATGCGAACTCCCTTGATCGCTCTCGATCGAAAGACCGAACGAGATTCATGTGCTCCGGCGGCAAAAGTTCCCGGAATATTCCATCGTCTGTCGCTGCCTGCGAGCGCTTCCCAGATCGAAGATGTGCTTCAGTCCGCATTGCATGCATCTCCGGCGAACTGGATCCATATTCCGTTGCCAGCGCATTCGAGGAGAGTATAATTGCAATCAGATAGCCCTACTTTGAGGCCGCAATTCCTGTTGAGGAGGTGAGAGGTGCTCAACTCCTGCCAAGTGCTGATCGTAGCTACTGATTCTATTCCTTGTGAAAAGACACAGGAAATCGTGCGGCGCCTCGGACTGCATTCCACAAACTGCGGTTCCCTGACGGAAGCACGAGCATGCACGGGCGAGCATCCTTTTCGATTCGTGCTCTGCAGTGACGATCTGCCCGACTGCACGCTGCGCACGGCGGTCCGCGTCTTGGCGGCCTCCACGGGCGGTGCACCTGTAATTGTGCTTTCCCATCTAGCTGATTGGGATGCTTACATAAGGGCGCTTGGAATCGGCGCGTTTGATTACATCGCGTGTCCGCCGGATCCGACCGAGGCGGAACGCATCCTGCGACTCGCCCTGGCTGAAAATCCTCCTCCCCGAGCGTCGAGTACGGCTGCCTGATTCTTCGCTGGTCTCTCGTAGTGTGCGAGCTCCGATCTGCCTTCGCGATCGCGTTTACCGCTTCGGCTTTCGGATAGCGCAGGACTGCAAGTTCCATTACCTTCTTGCGCTTCGTGACGGAAACGTGCTTCCATTTCCCTCCTGTGACTTCGCTCTATATCCCGTGGGACTTTGTTCTCATTCTTCTGATCCTGGCGGTCGTCGTTCCCTGGCGCGGCGACGTGCGGATGAAGAGGCTTTTAAGCAAATCCGAATTAACCTCCGCCGACCGCTTGTCACTGTATGCCTCTACGATTCTGTTTCAGTGGCTGATCGTAGCGATAGTTCTCTCGCGATGCCTAGCGCGGGGCGTGGCCTTTGAGGAGTTGGGCGTCACGGTGGGCGATCCTTGGCAAGTCGCATGGATTAGCTTCGGACTGACCGGTTTTTTTTGCATTGTCCAGTTTCTGGGTCTGCGCAAGATCACCCGTTTGCCGGAAGACGAGCGTGGCGCTTCTTTCGCGATAACGGAGAAGATCATGCCGCGCAATCCCGTGGAGACTTTAGTCTTCGCCGCGCTTGCGTGCACGGCGGGAATCGCCGAGGAGTTTTTATACCGCGGCTTCGTGTTCACAGCGTTTGTCCGAATGATAGTGAATTACGGAGCTCCATTTACTGCTTCGGCGATCCTATCCTCGGCCATGTTCGCGCTAGCCCATTATTATCAGGGCCGGAGAGGAGTTATAACTACATTTGTAGTTGGTATGACATTTGTAGTTATCCGCATCTGGACTGGAAGCCTTGTACCCGCTGTCCTCGCCCATATCGGCATAGACTTGATTGTCGGCCTCAGTGTTCCAAGATTTCTTCGGAAAGGGCAACGTGCAGTAATAATCCACCAGCCGTGATCGATGAAACTCGCATCCGCGCCGCCCTCTCGCCCTTTGGGGTTTCTCCGTCCGAAGAACAGATTGTGCAGATCGGCGAGTATCTGCGGCTTTTGTCTCGCTGGAACCAGACGATCAGTTTGACGTCCCTCGCTGACCCGGAGGAAATGGTGGGGCGCCACTTTGGCGAGTCCGTCTATGGATCAAAACTACTACCTGTGGAAAACTGTCGACTGGCCGACGTTGGAACAGGGGCTGGATTTCCTGGGCTCGCACTGAAGATATTCTACCCGACCATTCAGTTAGTTCTCATCGATTCGAATAAGAAGAAATGTGCGTTCCTGGCCGAGATCGTACGAATCTTAGCTCTGTCGAATGTTGAGATTTTGGCGGAAAGGTTCGATCAGATTCGCCCGGAGAAAATCGCAGCGAATGTAATCACGTCGCGGGCTGTGGGTGAGTTCAAATCGCTGCTCAAATGGTCAAGAAAAGCGCTGAGCCAAAGGGGACACGTCATACTTTGGATCGGGGCGGAGGATTCGGTTAGGGTATCAAGAACTGAGGGATGGAATTGGCAGCCAGCGATTCGCATTCCGGATTCACAGCGCCGATTTCTGCTCATAGGTCGTCCCGTCGACCAATCACTTTGATCTGGTGGGTTTAGTCAAAGTGTTTCACGTGGAACACTGTTACACTAGCTCGAGATATCGGCATTTCTCGTACAAATTGATCTTCGATTCCTTTAACTGAAGCTCGCTCTACAGATTCGAATGAATATGTTTCACGTGAAACACATTCCTGTTCCTACCTTTCCTAAATGACGGCGAGCGAACTTTCCATATTGCGTGCATCTGAACCGGGATTTTCCGTGCAATCAGAATCCGTCTTGGGCGCGCGACCGTCTCCAAGGGACACGTTGGCGATTCGACCGCCCGACCATATTCGATATTTGACTGGACGAGCGCATCGAGGCTGAGATTCATATCGAGGTCGTAAGACCGTCAGCTCGCGCGTAGTATTCATTAGAAGCACTGATAAATCCCGGCCCCTAAAAGGTGTCCTAAATTTGCTATAAGGAAAATTTATCAACTTTGCCTCTGCCCGCAGAATTAATTGTTTCACGTGAAACAATTTGCATATTTCGCTTTTTCTATGATAAATTCCGCGCCCGGGAGATTAATTGGGCCGTATTATTGCAGTCGCGAACCAAAAAGGCGGTGTCGGCAAGACGACAACCGCGATTAACCTCTCGGCCTCTCTCGCTCTCTCGGAGCAGAGAACTCTCCTCATCGATTGCGATCCACAGGGGAATACCACCGCTGGGATTGGATTCCCTAAGGATCCGGCCCGGCGGACACTGTACAACTGGCTCATGCTGGGCGAGGCGCTCGATCGGATTATCCAGAAAACTCAAATCGATGGTTTAGATCTTATACCTGCCGATAAGAACCTGGTAGGCGCGGAAGTTGAACTTGTCACGGCCGAAGACCGCGAGTACCAACTCAAGAAAGTTCTGGATACCATCAAGGATCAATACGAGTACATCGTGATGGATTGTCCTCCCGCACTCGGTTTACTGACCCTGAACGCTCTGACAGCGGCCGACTCCGTTTTGGTTCCAATTCAATGCGAATACCTGGCGCTTGAGGGAGTGTCCGAGCTTCTCGATACTCTTATGCGAATTCGCAGGACGCTGAATCCGAACCTTGCGATCGAGGGAATTGTCCTCACCATGTACGATGAACGCACCACCTTGTCCAAGCAGGTGGCGTCGGACCTGCGCAGTTTCTTCGGAGCACAAGTCTTTGAGTCAGTGATCCCACGGAATGTTCGCCTGGCAGAAGCGCCAAGTCACGGGAAGCCAATCCACTTCTACGACATTCATAGTAGAGGTGCGGAAGCCTATATCAACCTTGCAAAGGAGGTAATCGCTAATGGCCAGAAACGCATTGGGAAGGGGGCTGGGAGCCCTGATTCGTGAGCCCGAGGTCGTCGCGCCGACCTCAGTGTCTTCGGGAGCAGCAGCTGCCGTCGCCCCGGCGCAGACCATCGCCGGCGGCCCCCTGCAGATCGATATCGATTTGATCGATCCAAGTCCGTTTCAACCGCGGACGCGATTTTCAGAACCCGGGCTTGAGGAGCTAGCGCAGTCGATCCGCGCCAGCGGAATTATTCAGCCTCTGGTAGCGAGAAAGATGGGCACGAGATACCAACTCATCGCCGGCGAGCGCCGTTGGCGCGCTTCGCAGCGCGCTCAGCTGTTGCGCGTGCCTGTAGTGTTGCGCGAGGTAAGCGACGAGCAGGCACTCGAGTTAACACTCGTTGAAAACATCCAGCGGGAAGACCTGAACCCGATCGAGCAGGCACGCGCCTTCGATCGCCTTATGGAAGAATTTCACCTCACGCAAGACGAGGTCGCGTTGAGAACCGGAAAGGATCGAACTACGGTTGCCAACTCCGTCCGTCTGCTTTCCTTGGAAAACCCGTTGCTGGAACTGATCGAGGAAGGAAGAATTACGGCGGGTCATGGGCGGGCCCTTTTAGCGGTCGAAGACCGGAAGCTGCGCGGCGAACTGGCACTAAAGGCTTCCCGAGGAAAATTAACCGTGCGGCAGCTTGAACGCATGGCCACAAGACGATCGCGCGGGCGGGGCCAGCACACCACAGAGGACGTCTATGATCCCAATCGCCAGGCTGCTCTTGACGAGCTGCAGAAACAGCTAGGCACGCGGGTAACGCTGCATATGCCAGCAAAAAACGGCCAAGCCGGTCAGTTGATTGTGGAGTTCTATGATGAGGAGCAGCTAAACGGGATCTACGAGCGCCTCATGCGCTGATATTATGATTGTAGTATTTGAGCGCTCCTAAAACCACCTGTTCGCTCGTTCAAGTATTCGGTTCGGCACCAATCCACGCATTTGCATGGTATTGTTCCGGCGCTGGGATACAATCTTACTTCCGCAAATGCGCAGGTTACGGCTGAGGGCAAACTGATGCAATGGCGATCAAAAGATCGAAGCAAAGACACGCAGCAGCACGAATTCACCGGTTTTCTAGACCGGGGCGTGCGGTTTGAGGGCACGCTGGAAGCTACCGGAGTCTTTCGGATCGACGCGCATGTAAAGGGAAACGTGATTTCCACGCACAGCCTAGTCCTTGGCGAAGGCGCGCGGGTGGAAGGGCAGATCGAAGGCAATCACGTGGTGATCGCAGGCAAATTCGACGGGGTAATCTTCGCCAAAGGGCGCGTGGAGATACAGGCCAAGGGCGTGGTCACGGGCGAAGTCCATTCGCCTTGCCTGGTGATCGAACCGGGCGGCATCTTCGACGGGCAATGCCACATGCTGGCTGCGTCTGAATCAACCAAGCCGTTAACCATCCCGATCCGCGTTGGACAGCAGTGAAACCCCGCGCCATCAGACACGTCTAGATCTCTGTCCGCAAAATCGCGACAATCAATCGCAGTCATTCAATCGCAGTCGGGCGCTCTCTATCTTTATCTAATGGACACGATCACTCACGGAATTGTGGGCGCGCTGGCGGGAAAGGCGTTCTTCGCCGGCCGCGATGTCCCCGCAGTGTTCGCGAAGGGCCGCCAAGCCCCAGCTTTGAGTTCACCTACCGCCCGCGCCGCAATCGTTGCATGCACCCTTGGTGCAATGTTCCCCGACATCGATATCTTCGCAGGGCCTCTGGCGCATAATCCGCTGGCAATCATGGAGTGGCACAGGAATATTACCCATTCGGCCATCATGCCGCCCTTATGGGCTCTGATACTGACCCTAATCTCAGTGCCGCTCGCTCGGCTGGTGAAATGGGAAACGCCACCGGTACTGAACTTGTTTGTCATCTACGCGGTTGCCGTCGGCACCCATATTTTTCTCGATCTGATCACCAGCTTCGGAACGATGGTTTGGAGCCCCCTGAATTATTCCCGTCCAGCTTGGGATTGGATTTTTATTCTGGATCTTTCGCTGACCGCCATGGCTCTCGTTCCACAGTTCGCGGCGTGGTGTTACCGCGAGCCGGCGCAATTCCTGAGACGCTCGATAGCGATCTGGGCTCTGTTGACGGCCGGGGGCTTCGGGACGTATCTCTTTGCGAGAGCCGCCGGATACGGTTTCCCCGCGTGGGTCTGCGCATCGCTGAGCGCGATATTCGCGGCGATTATTTTTCTGCCGGCATCGTCAGGAGTTGGTTTTGGCTGGACCCGTGCTCGATGGTGCCGCGCGGGCCTGGCCATGGTGTGCGTTTACATCGCGTTGGCCGCTGCAACACACCGCCGGGCGCTCGCACAGGTACAAAAATTCGCGGCCGAGCAGCACCTGAGCGTGGAAAGTCTGGCGGCGCTTCCTCTTCCGCCCACATTCACGCACTGGGTAGGAATTGTCAGCACTCCCGAAGGGGTCTGGCGCACCACGTTTCATGAACCGAGCGGCGTGGTCGAGAATACCCAACTTTATCTGGACGCGAAGTCCATTCCAATGGTGGAACAGGCGATGAAACTGCGCGATGTCCGGGTTTATCTGTGGTTCGCGCGATTTCCGGTGTGGCGCGTGGTGAGGCGGGAAGGGAATGAAACGGCGCTGGAAATTTCCGATGTGCGCTTCGTTCGCGACGGCGATCCGTCAGCGTCAAGAAGTTTGGCGCGCGCCGCGAGGCCCCGTCGCGCAGGATTCACGTTTCAGATTATTTTTGACGCGCAAGGCCGCGTCATCTCCGATGGTTTTAAGGAGCCAGAATAAAAGTTTATCGGAATTTAGCTGAGGTTAATTCGCGGGGTAGACCACTACTTGCCGTTCTTCACCGGAGCCTTCGCTCTCGCTGCGGACGCCCTGTTCTTCTTTCAAAACCAGATGCAGGATGCGGCGCTCGCGGGAGGACATGGCGTTGAAACGGAACGGCGCGTGCGTCTCCCGCACGCGTTCAGCGGCAACGCGGGCGGAAAGTTTCAACTCTTCGATCCGTATTCCGCGATAGCCCGCGGCGTCAAATCGAACGCGTCCGTAGAATTGAGGATCGAGCCATAACCAGCGCAGCGCAATATGCTCGAGGGCCAGCAGCAATTCCGCGTTGTGCTCGAGCAGCAAATCCTGATCGCGGCCTTTGAACTCCACAACAATTTCGGGATTTTCAAATTCCTTGGATGACGCAGCGCCCATCGTCCGGATCTCATAGCTCAGCTGGAAGCGGCTCTTCTGTAGCAGGGTGTCAATGCAGCGGCGCAGTTCCGCCGTGACCGCAGCGTGATCCAGTTTTCCATCGACAATCAGGTTCGCGCGAGATACAGGCGTCAAGTGCACTCCCTCAGACAGCTTTGCAAAATCACGTTATTTCTTTTTGCCGGGGCCGCGCGAAGGTTTCGGCGGAGGCGGCGTCGTGCGATACAGATACCACTGCTGCCCGATCCCGACGAGATTGCTGGTCAGTATATACACTGACAGGCCGCTCGGATAAAGGGCAAACATGCCTCCGAAAATCAGGGGAGTTACAGCCATCATCTTGGCTTGCGCCGGATCCATTCCGGGCGTCGGCGTCATCTTTTGCATGAAGTACATGGAAATTGCCATGACGATGGGCAAAATAAAGTACGGATCGTGCGCGGAAAGGTCATGAATCCAGCCGAACCATGGCGTGTGGCGCAGCTCGATGGTATTGGCCAGCATTCGGTAGAGACCGAACCAGATCGGCATCTGGATCAGCGTCGGCCAGCAGCTTCCCAGCGGGTTGATGCCTTCGCGCGAATACACGGCCATCACTTCCTTGTTCATTTCGGCCTTGCGTGGATCGCGCATCGAATATTTCTTGTACTTCTCCTGGATCGCTTTCACTTCCGGCGCGACCTTCTGCATTTTCTGCATGGCGCGCATGCTCTTCACTTTCAGCGGGAACATCACCATGTTGATCGCGACGGTGATCAAAACAATGGCCCAGCCGTAATTGCTCACATACTTGTGCAGCCACATCAGCGAGTAAAACATGGGCTCGGCGATGAATCCCCACCAGCCAAATTGCACCAGGCTGTTGAGCGGCGGACGGGTGACCTTCAATCCGTCAATACTTTTGGGACCAACATACACGCGCAGTTCCAGCGGCCCAGGCGTCGGACCGCCTACAGCGACTTGAGGAACGATTTCCGTTTCGGTCTTGCCATCCGTGGTGGTTTCGTGCGGATAGGTCCAGGCCGTCACGGTCATCGGAGTTTCGGCCAGATCGCCACGTGCCGTGAAGGGTGGCAAGAACGCGGCGGCGAAATAGAGATCTTCAATGCCCGTGAAATCGAACGTACCGGGGACGGGCGCGCGCGCCGTAGTCTGCCCGGGCTTGCCAAGATTTTTTGCCGCGAGTGTATTGAGTTTCCCGGCAGCGCTGGTAAACACCTGCGTCTGCGCGGCCTCCCGATACGCGGTGACGTCGCCGAAGCCGCCTGTCCAAGTGAGGCTGGCTCGCAGCGGCATCCCGTCCAGCGTGGCCGTGGTCTTCACGTCGAGGATGTAGGAAGCGTCGAATTTCAGCTGCTTCGTGACTTCCAGGTGGCCGTCGCTCCAGGTCAGCGTGATGTCCGCGGGAGCACGCAGAACGGCTCCTGCGTCAATCGGTTTGCCGCCTGACGTGACTTCAAACAGCGCATTGTTCGCGCTTGCTTCCTGCTGCGGATCGTCCAGCGCGAGCGAAAACGGCCAGCTACCGGATTGCTGCGCGGCGTCGGCGTGGACCAGATCGAGCGTACGCGGAGGCTTGTGGTCATCCGTGAATTTTTTGAGTTGCCAACTGTGCACCACGCCGCCGCGATTGGAAATTTCCACGTGATACAAATCGCTTTCGATCACCACGGATTTTTCCGCGCTGGCGGCGTGCATCGATACGGGTGCGGCAGGCGTCGCGGGTTTTCCGCTCACTTGGCCGGGAGTGGAAGAAGCCACGGGAGCCGGCGCGGCAGGATTCGTCGCTGAGGTCGCGGGCTTAGCAGAGGGAGGTGGCGGTTGCGGCGGCTTATAGACCAGCGACCATACGGCAATTACAACGAGGCAAAGAACGGCCGCCAGCAGCGAGCGCATCTCCGTCGACATTTCCTTGCGCTCGCTCAAGAACGAACCTCTTCCGTGGTTTTAGTCGCACAGACTTCAGTCTGTGGGTTTTTCCCGCTCCTCGAACCGAACCCCCACAGACTGAAGTCTGTGCTACTTCGGCTCTCGCGAACATCCGGGACCAGATCCACTCCGCCGCGGGTGAAGGGATGGCAGCGCGAAATGCGGCGCACCGCCAGCCACGAACCGCGCCGCGCGCCATGAATTTTTATCGCTTCAGCGGCATAGTGCGAGCAGGAAGGATAAAACTTGCAGGCGCTGGGCATCAGCGCCGAAAAAAAAGCCTGGTACACGCGCACCGCAAACAGCAGCACGCGCGCCGTAAAGCTCATGTTTTCGTTTTCGGCGTGGTGGCGCGTCCCGGGCCTTGGATGCTGCGCAGAAGGCGCACCAGTTCCGTTTCCAGCGGCGCGAACTCCGCCCGGGCCACTGAACTGCGCGGATGAATCACAATGTCCCATCCCGTAGGAATCTCCGTCCTGTTGCGCCGCAAAATTTCACGCACGCGGCGTTTAATGCGGTTCCGCACCACCGCGCCGCCAAGCGCTTTCTTTACGCTGATGCCGAAGCGGCTGGTGCGGCTGGCCGACTTCGGTCCGGCACAGGAATCGTCGCGCGTAAGCTCCCGCCCGGCGGACTGCATCGGAGGCGCGGCCTGGGCGCGGAAGAAAACGGAAAATTGAGGACTCGAGCGGCGCTGACCGGCGCCATATACGGCTTCATATTCCACGCGCTTCAGCAAACGTATGGCGCGCGGAAACGTCTGCCGCAGCTCGCCTGAGCGTTCCTGACCGTTCGGCAGGCGGCCGCCTGGCGGTTCCGAATCTCTAGATGGGCGTAAGACGATGACGTCCCTTTTTGCGTCGAGCCGCCAGTACTTTGCGGCCCCCCTTAGTCTTCATGCGCGCGCGAAACCCATGCGTCTTGTGGCGACGGCGCACCTTCGGTTGAAACGTGCGTTTCGGCAAAGAACTCTCCCCCTCGGTGCCAACAACAGGACCGAATCAAAACGTCTAGTGTAGGCGAAGCGTGCAGGGCGGTCAAGGATGGGGGAGAGTGGAATAGGAAGGGTACATCGTTACCCCCTAGCAGAACTGAAATGCATGAGTCCGAAGCGAGTAAAGGAAGGTAGATGCTGCGATCAACTGCGGAATTTAACCCTCATCCCTCTTAAGAACTTGCGCACACGAATCTCAGGCCGAGTGCCGCTGGAATGGACCCGACGCATGATTTCACTACGCTGGCTTGGACTGAAAGTGTCCATGTTTCGTAGCCTACTTTAAAACAAATGACGAAGCGACGCTACTATTCTGGGAATGACGTACAGCCCAATTTGGTCAGTCGTGTAGGCGCACGAAAGGGAGACCAACCCGTCACGGCTCTGAGTGCAGTATTGCTTACCATCAAGGTCGGGTGTACGTTATCCGCCAACCGGGACGCCACGATGGAAATTCCGGTGAAAATTTAGGGAGGAACTTCCATGAATTTTTCCAGGTCGGGTCGGATTGCAGCTGTTTCGTTGTTCGCGTTGTTTGGCGCATGTTTGGTTTGGGGGCCGTCTGCCCAGACGAAACCGGCGGCACCTGGTTATCACTTGCTGAAAACTGTCTCCTTGCCGCAGGCCCCCGGAGATACCGAGTATTTCGACTACATAACCGTAGATGCCGATGCGCGCCGCGTCTATGTCACGCATGGCACGGAAGTTCTGGTGCTCAACGCCGATGATTACACGTTAGTAGGAAAAATCGGCCCGTTTAAGCGCTCCCACGGGGCGATCGTGGTCAAGGGCGTGGGCAAGGGATACATCACGGACGGCGACGCTCAAAAAGTTTATGTATTCGATCCCAAGACGCTGAAAATCACCGGCGAAATTGACGTCAAGTACGACGTCGATTCGCTGATCTACGAACCGGTGACGAAGCATATTTTCACGATGAACGCTTCCAGCAAAAACACCACGGTGATCGATCCGGCGAAAGACACCATCATCACCAACATCGACCTGGGACAGGGAGTGGAGTTCCCCGCAGTGGATGGCAAAGGAATGGTCTACGACAATGGCAAGGACAAGAACGAAGTGATTGCCATCGACGCGCGCACCAACAAGGTCAAGGCCTACTGGCCCTCTGCACCGGCCGCCTCAATTTTCGCCCTGGGAATGGACGCAAAAAACGGACGGATTTTCTCGGGAGGCCGCGACCCGCAGTTTATGGTGATGATGGATGCGAGTAATGGAAAGGTCCTGCAATCGGTGCCCATCACCGCCGGAGTGGACGCCATCATTTTTGAGCCGCCAACGAACCTGGTATTCGCGGCGACACGCGAAGGCATGGTCCACATTTATCACGAAGATTCACCGAGCAAAATCACCGAGGTCGAGACGGTCAAGACTCAGTACGGGGCCAAGACCATGCAGATCGATCCGAAGAATCACAACTTTTTCACGTCCACTTCGGATTTCGATCCGCCGTTGGCTCCCACGGAAAAGCAGCCGCATCCACTGCCCAGATCAAAGCCTGGAAACTTCCGGGTGCTCGTTTACGGGCGCTAAGCAATCGACGCCGGCTCCGTGCTGTTTGAACATCAAGATGCCGATCCGTTCCGAAAACTACGGAACGGATCGGGCCCTATAAAATCGCATTGGTCTGGAATTAGTAGAGGCCGCCCGTTTTGGGGGCGGGCGTCCATTCTGCCTTACACCACCCAACCTGCCGTCGTGCGCGATTTTTCAGCCGCTTTTTCCGGTGCCAGCGTGGAATCCCAAAGATTTGCGGCGAAGCGGCTGCCCGTGACTCCGCTGGCTGCTTCCGAGACGAGCCACAACAGCGGTGGAATCATGATGTCTGGATGAAGAAGCTGCCGTCTCAGATGGGAAGGAATGTCTTGCGGGACCATACCCGTGTCGGTCGCGCCGCCGGGCAACAGCGCATTTACCGTCACGCCCGTCCCGGCCAGATCCTGCGCCCAAATGATGGTTTCCGATTCGAGCGCGGCTTTGGAGGGCCCGTAAGGAGAGAAGCCGGCGCGGCGCATGGTTTCATGGTTGATTGAGATGTTGACGATGCGGCCCCAGCTCTGTTTCAACATGTGCGGCACGGCCGCGCGCGTCATCAGGAACGGGCCGTTGACGTTCGCGTCAACGATCATTTCCCACACGGCCGGATCGGTTTCCCAGAATTTGGTTGGCGTATCGAAAAATTTCTCGCTCACGAAACGCATGCCGCGGCCGGCGTTGTTGACCAGGATATGCACGCCGCCGAATTCGCGCGCGGTCTCGTCCACCACCCGCAGGCAATCTTTTTCGCTCGCGACGTCGGCTAGCAGCGAATGCACTGTGCCCGCACCGTTGATTTTCGCGGCTTCTTCCGCTACTTGATCTATTTCGCGGCGACCGCGAGCTGCCGTGATTACGACGTTTGCTCCAGCGCGCGCCAAGCCCATCGCCATGGAGCGGCCCAGGCCGCGGCCTGCTCCCGAGACAATCGCTGTTTTGCCGATAAGTTCTGCGCTCATCGTCATCCTAAAAATCTGTCATTTTGAGGCGCGCTGCGCGTCGAAGAATCTCTCTGGTTATTACTTGCACTCAACCGCGGAGAGATTCTTCGCTTCGCTCGGAATGACAATCAAAATACATGGGCCGCAGCGCGCAGAGTCAAGTGCGCGCCCGTAGCGAGGCCCTCTTACGCTTTCGGAAAGGGGATGGCTGCGGCGGCTACAACGCGGCGGCTGTGACGTTCCTGAACGAACACGACTGCGCCCAGGTTCGCGCGGTTCCACCCGCGGGCCGCGGGTACGGCTACGGTTGAAGAAAATCCCGCTGCGCCGGAATCTATTTTTGCAACGGACAAGAGTTGGCGGACGACGCCGTTGTGCTCTAGAGCGCGGCCGGCATTTTCGCCGCGCCGTACGTCGGAGTGCAGCATGTTTTCAGCGACGACCAGAAAAACTTCCTGGCCGTCGTGTTGCTCACCACCCGCCAGCGGATCGACGTGGATTGCCAGATTGTCACCAGCTCCCCAGGAAAGTTGAACCGCAGGTTTGGCAATTTGGCTTGCGGCGCGAATCGCGCGGAGCGCTTCCGAGTCAGAGCCGCCGACAAATTGGGCACGACCGTCGACGACCATCTGCGGCGTGTAAATTTGCA
>Ga0157378_10001010_pt1 | contig 25749 bp, 25 predicted proteins | sample M65metaG_FD_115309 | JGI IMG/M metagenome (GOLD analysis project Ga0157378, IMG submission 115309) | Miscanthus rhizosphere microbial communities from Kellogg Biological Station, Michigan, USA - M6-5 metaG | ecosystem: Host-associated > Plants > Roots > Rhizosphere > Soil | place: USA: Michigan...
AGAGACGAGGCATGACTGGCTGCCTCCGGAGTACCGTCGGCCACAAGAAGACGCTTGATCTCAGCAAGGGAGGGATGCTGGGGAAAGACGACTCGTTCGAAGTCGTTTTGTATCCAGCTCGTGATCCCGGTGCGGACAAGCGCGGACTCTTGAGGTCCGGCGAGGTCCCTGTCAATGGCAGGGACACCGGAGGAGCTTCGACCATGCATTGCCTCAGTGAAGGCGCTTACATAGGCGCGGCTCAACTTCTCCAGTCTATCTTCTGACGCATCAGGGGTCAAACCCTCGGCGACGCAGAGACTATCCCAATCCCGGAAGGCCTGGGGGGTGGCGACGCCAAGTGCCGGTGTGGCAATCACGCACCAAGTGGGATCGAAGTCCGGGAGGGGATAGACGATTTCGCCGCGACCACGGCCAAGAACGGCGCCGCCGACCAAAAAAAGAGGGACATCCGACCCTACTTTTGCCGCGAGATCGAGCTGACGGGCAGGCCAGTTCCCGGTGTTAAACAAAGAGAGATCGGTGTCGGGAAAGCCAATGTTTTCTGCAAATTGAGATGCGTTGAGCCAAGTCGCCGTGATGCCATTGAGAGCACGGTCTCTCTGCCGAAACCGCTCCAATTCGGTTTCCAGACCGACAAGGGCAGCTATGGCATTGGCTGAGCCGGCACCGAGCCCGCCCTGGATGGGGAGGCGCTTATCGATATAGACGGAGACGGTGGCGGAGGTGGCGAGGTCCTCTAATGCCAGGGCGACCATTTTCCACGCGGTGTTGCGGTTGTCGGTGGGGACGCGGGGGTCGTTGGAGGTGAGCCGGATGGAGGTTTCGGGCGCGGGATGAGCAGTTACGGTGACGAAATCGTGCAGTTCGATGGTCTGGTAAACGGTAGCGAGGGGGTGGAAGCCGTCCGTGCGGGGCGCGCCTATGTACAGGCCCAGGTTGATCTTGGCGTGCGAGCGGACGGTGGTGGGCATACCGGTCCATTGTAGAGCGGAGCCGTTCTGGGGTTCCGCGAGCGTGACTGGTGACCAGAGCTGAACTTCATCCCGACATGCACGTAGAATCGGGTGCATCACGCAGCAGGTGCGCAGATAGGGAGCTCGTAATGACTCGTCGAGGCAAAGCCAGATCGGGTCTCGCACTCCTGCTGTGGACGGGCGCTTCCCTGCTGGCCGGGCGATGCGTCGCGCAGGCCTCCGCGGGATCGCCTGCGTATGTGACGCCGATCGAACTTATCCATGACAAGCCGTATGTTTCAGTGATGGTGAACGGCCACGGGCCGTACCGATTTCTGATCGATACCGGAACGGGGACGCAGGCGATGATCTCGCCGGAACTGGTCCACGAACTTGGATTACCGGCGGTGGGTCACGCGCGGCTGACCGACCCCAGCAGGCAAGGCGAGCAGCGGTCCGACATGGTCTGGATTGAGTCGCTCAAGATTGGGGGACTGGAGTTCGAAGAGGTGCAGGCGGTTGAGCACGGGCTCTCGCGGGAGGAACAGAACTGTCAGGGAGTGCTTGGGTTTCCGCTGTTTGAGGACTATCTGCTGACGCTCGATTATCCGGGCCGAAGGATGATTCTGACCTCTGGCACATTGCCGGATCACGCGAATGGAACGCTCGTGCCGTTTCGCTTAACTGATGGCGTGCCAATTGCAACAATCCAGATCGATGGGCTAAACGTCGATGCCCAGATCGATACGGGCGGGACCGGCTTAAGTCTTCCCGATGCGATCGCAGAACAGATGAAGTTCCAATCTGCGCCGGTGGAGTTTGGGATTGCGGAGTCGCTGACGGCGCGTTTCTCTCTACGAGCAGCGAGGCTGCAGCAAGATGTGAGCCTGGGCTCCTATGTGTTCAGAAATGCATTCGTTGAAATCAATTCAGCGTTTCCAATGGTAAACATTGGTTCGACCCCGCTGAAGAATTTCATCATCACATTCGATCAGCAGGAAGGTGTGATGACCGTGTACGGAAGGGAAAAGATTGTGTATCTCGATGCCTCGCCGGTCCAGATGCGGATGCAGAATGAACCAGGTCAGGTTTCGGATACGAAGCTGGTGCCGGTAGGGTGAAGGGCATCGACGAGCGACTCCTTTTGGCAGGACTGAAGTCATGCCCTGACCCATTGGTACGAATCGCGTGGAGAACGTTCAATTCCTGAAACAATCTCTTTTTGTTGCGCGTACTGCTGTTAGGGCTACACTGGTGCCGCACAGGAAACCTGTGTCTACGGGCACGGAAAGGCAAACGAGCAAAATGAGGATCATTCAGGGCATGGCAGTAATTGCAGTACTGGCCGGGGCGGTTGCATTGCAGGCGCAGGCACCTACGGAGAGCACTCCTACGGCGGATGAAATCGTGGCAAAGCATATTGAGGCGATCGGCGGGAAGACCGCGATCAGCCAAGTGAAGTCGTTGACCATCGAGAGCTCGACGGCGGTGATGGGGAACGATGCTCCAACGGTGACCACGGTCGTGGATGGAGTGGGATACAAGAATGAGACAGACTTCAATGGCATGAAGATCGTCCAGTGCTACAACGACAAGGGCGGCTGGATGGTGAATCCAATGGCGGGAGCAGCCGATCCGGCGCCGATGCCAGACGACCAGTACAACCAGGGCAAGGGTCAGATCTTTGTTGGAGGACCGCTTTACGACTACGCCGCGAAGGGGAGCAAAGTCGAGCTGGTGGGCAAGGAAGGTACCGCTTACAAGCTCAAGCTCACGTCGAAAGAGAACACGGAAATCACATTTCTGATCGATTCGACGAGCTACATGGTTACGACAGTCCAGGCAAAAGGCAAGATGCAAGACCAGGACGTGGATATCACGACGAAGTTCTCTGACTACCGGAAGACGGACGCGGGCTACATGATGCCTTACGCAATCGATATCGATCTCGGGCAGTTCCAACTGTCAATTGCAGTGAAGAAGGTGGAACTCAACAAGACAATCGATCCGGCAGTGTTCCAGATGCCCAAGCCGGCGGAAGCTCCGAAACCGGCCATGTAGCAAGGCTGAGCGCTTAGGCCGCGTTCTGCACTAGAGCGCGGCCGTGGTGCTCGCCACCATCTCTCTCGCTTTGCGGAGTGAGGCGACCGCGTCGCCAATGGGCTTGAATTCCATGGCGACGACATGCCGGTACTTCAGCTGAGCAAGTTTCCGATAAACACTTGCATAATTGATTTCGCCGGTGCCGGGTTCGTGGCGGCCCGGGACGTCGGCCACGTGGATGAGGCCGATTACGTCGATGTGCTTGTCCAGCTTTTCGATGAGATTGCCTTCGGCGATCTGTTCGTGGAAGAGGTCGTAGAGGAACTGGACCCGCGGGTGGTTGACCGCGCGAACGATCTCAATGGCTTCGGCGGCTGACTGCAGGAAGTAGTGCGGGTTTTCTTCAGGATCGATGCACTCGAGAAGAAGGCGGATGGGCTGTCCGTCGATGGTCTTTCCCTCTACGAGCGCCGCGGCTCGCTTAAGGCCTTCAATGCAGCTGGCGTGCTGGTCTTCATGCGAGAGGCCGGGGACGACATTACCCGAGAGAATGATCATGGCTGGGCAGGAGAGCTTCTGCATGGAAACGAGCGCTTCTTTCAGCTCGGCCAAAAACGCATCACGGATGGCAGGGTTGGCGACGCCGTTATGCAACCCGGCGGTTGCATCAAATCGGATGTTTAGCTGCTTGGCGGCCGAGATGGCTTTGCCGAAGTCGGCTTCGGACCATTTGGCGTATTCGCCGACGAGTTCAACGTTGCTGTAGCCGGCTTCGGCGATTCTGGCGAGTCGCTGTTCGAAGGGAAGATCATTGAAGACGGTCCAGAGCATGACGGAGAGCGGAAAAGGCGCGGGGTTCTCGTCGGCGGCGGGCTGGGCTTGGGAGCGGAGGGCGGAGGCGGCGAGCGCGGCGGACGCCATTCTCTGGGCGAATTGACGACGGTTCATTGGGTCCTCTTTCTGGGCAGTTCAACTTTGCCGGAACGGCGGAGGGCTTGCCAGTCTTTTTCGGTTTGGTCGGCGTATAGACAACCGAAGCGGGCCAGGGCTTCGGCGAAGGCTTCTCCATTGCCGAGATATCCGGAGATGATGAGCGGGTCACCGGAACGAGCATGGCCGCGCGCGAGGAGTTCACCGCACACTTCAGCGAAGGCGGCGAGGCCACTTCCCGTCAGGTCGGTGAGATCGATGGAGCCTTTGTGGTCGTTGAGCTGGCGCACCAGAAACTGGCGCGAGCCGATGTGTGTCCAGCCAAGGAACGGGTCTGATTGCAGCTGCATGGCACGCTGACCGGAGGCAACTCGCCGGCCGTTGTGGTTCGAAGGATGAGCATTCTGCAGATAAGGCGTGTAGACAGAAGGGGCTTCCTCTTTGAACTGGAGAAAGAGAGGGTCATTGGGTCCGTTGCCTTCGAAGTAGATGCAGTAATCGCGAAGGCCTACCGAGCCGGTCCCAACCACTTTGAAGGCGACGTCGATGGGTCGGTAGAGGGAGAGCAGATGCTGACGTTGAGGCTCAAGAATTTCGCGGTACGGCGCCAGGGCTTCGACTATCTTCTCGGCTCGGGAGCCGGTAATCCGGCTGATGCACGATGTGATTTCCTTGAAGCGGCGCGAACCAGATTTGCCGGAGACGGGTTCGGTGAGCAGGTCGAGGCTGTGAAGAGGAGTGGCGCGCTCGGCTTTCACCAGGGCGGCGTGCACCGGCTGAATGTCCCCGATGCGGTGGACCTGAAAACGAGCGACTTCAAGGAGAGGCAGACGAGCAAAGGCGCGCATGTGTTCGGAGTAGCGAGTGATGCAGTGCTGAACGGCATCGCGGACAGAGGATTCTTTGTGGCCCGACTCGCGCCCGGCGAGAACGATGGATGCGGCCATGCGCTTGAGGTCCCATTCGAAGGGGCCGCGGATGGTTTCGTCGAAATCATTGATGTCGAAGACCAAACGGCCATCGGGTGCGGCGAAGGCCCCGAGATTGCGAACGTGAGCATCGCCGCAGATCTGGGCTTCTATCCCGGTATTGGGAATGAGAGCAAGATCGGCGGCCATGACGGGAGCCGCCCCACGGAAGAAGACGATGGGCGACTGCGCCATGAGCTGATGCTTGAGCCTGAGCAGTGCGGGAACGCGGCCGCGCTCGGCCCGCTCGAGCAGAGCAATGGGCGCAAATTTGCGGGCTTTGATGTTTAGCTGGTCGTTTTGCTGGCGGCCAATTTGCTTTCGGCGGGACTGGCCCAGGTTGCGACGCTCTTCCGGTGTTGCCCAGGACATTGAAGCGGAGCTCCTGTCTCCTACCCATGGAAGGATAGACGCTCTAGTTGCGGATGCCACTATCAGATTGCGTTGACAAGCAGTGTGCATGGGGTCGGGTAAACTGGAAACCCGGCACAGCTCCAAACGCTTGATCCTTGAAGGATAATGCCCGCCTGGAGGAAGTTCCTTGAGATTGATTGCCCGCTGGCTTGCGATTGCGTCGACAGCCGCGATGATTTGTGCGTCTGGAGCAAGGGGGCAGGAGTCCGGCAAGGAGCTGACGGTCGAGAAGATTTTCGGTCACGGCCCGCTGACAGGAACACCGCCGACTGGTCTCGCCTGGTCACCCGATGCACAACACCTGACCTACATCGATGGCGGTGAGCTGATCGAGATTGATCCGGGTGTCGGAAAGCCACATATCCTGGTAAGTCACACGAAGCTCGCAACGTTGCGCGCAAAAAGCACGGTGAACGAAGAGGACAAGGATCACCGCGAGCGATACCGGATGGCGAGCTATCTATGGGCCCCGGACTCGAAACACCTGCTGTTCGATTCGAATGGAAGCCTCTGGTATTACGAGCTGGCCAACGGTACGGGGATAGACATTGGGCACACGGGTTCGGCGGCGGGTGATGATCCCAAGTTCTCGCCGAATGGAGAATATGTTTCCTTTGTACGCAATCATGGACTCGCTGTTGTGCCATTGCGGAGTGCGGATACGCCGACGATCACGTTAGCGGGATCCCCCAATGCAAATACCCTGAACGGCGAAGTGGATTGGGTATACCTGGAAGAGCTCGAAACCCGCAGCAATTATTTCTGGTCGCCGGATTCAAAGAACATCGCCTACTTGCAGACGCTGGAAGAGAACGTACCAGAGTATCCAATCGTCGACTGGATTCCAACGCACTCGACAGTGGCAAGACAACGCTACCCGCAGCCGGGCGATCCGAATCCTGACGTGCGCGTTGGAGTCGTAAGCACCAAGGGCGGAAAGACAGCGTGGGTCCATATCCCGGTCGAGCAAGGGCAGGATTACATTCCGCGATTTGGGTGGGTCGATCGTAAGACGTTGTGGGTCGAGACGTTGAGCCGCGATCAAAAGCACAGGAGGATTTACTTCGCTGATCCCGGGATGGGTGCGGCACACCTTGTCCTCGAGATCAAAGATGAGAAGTTCGTGAACGAGTACCTCGATGTGTTCGTCGCGCATGGATGCATCCTGTTGACGAACTGGGAAGACGGTCACAACCATATCTACCTGTATCGCTACGACGAGGGCAGGACTGATTCGACGCACGCGACGCTGGACAAGCAGCTGACGAAGGGGGACTTCGAGGTTGCAGAAGTGTTTCGAATGGATCCGTCGCGCAAAGAGGTACTGTACGCGTCAAACGAGGGTCAGCCGCTGGAGCGGCAGGCGTGGAAGGTTAATTTCGATGGTGAACGCACGCGCATGACGGAAGGAGCGGGTTTTCACGACGTGCAGTTTGCGTCGATGGGCGGGAATTACGCGGACAAGTTTTCAACCCGCAGAAATCCACCAGTGGTTGAGTTGTGCGGTCTGGGGACGAACTGCACGCCATTCTGGGCCTCGAACTCGGTTGACGAGTTGAGACTTCGCGCGCCGGAGCAAATTGAAGCCAAGGCGAAGGACGGAACAGTTCTCTATGGAACGTTGCTGACGCCGCCAGGTGCGAGCAACGCAGCGAGTGTGCCGCTGATTGTGAACCCATACGGCGGTCCTCATGTGCAATCGGTTGTGAACCGCTGGAGCGATTCCCTGATGTTTGACGAGTTGTTGGCGCAGCATGGGTTCGCAGTTCTGCATGCGGACAATCGCGGGATGGCAATGAGAGGACGCGATTTCGAGCAGGCGGCGTATCACAACTTCGGGCCGGTTCAATTCGAAGATCAGCGCACGATGATCGATGCCGCGCTGGCGAAGCGTCCGGAGCTCGATGGAAATCGCCTGGGTTGGTGGGGCGGAAGCTGGGGCGGAACCTTCACTCTGTATGCCATGACACACTCGGATCGATTCAAGGCAGGTGTTGCGCTTGCGCCGGTGACGGATTGGCGCGATTACGATTCGACTTACACCGAGCGCTATCTAAGCAAGCCGCAGGAAGATCCTGACGGGTATAAAGACTTCTCAGTCGTGAATTCGGCGGCGAATCTCAAGGGGCGGGTTCTACTGGTGCATGGGACCGGGGACGACAACGTGCATCTGGAGAACACGATTCAGTTTGTGCAGAGGCTGGTAGAGGGAGGCATCCCGTACGATTTGCAGATCTACCCGCGGAAAACGCATTCGTTTGCGGGAGCCAACGTGAAGGTCCATCTCTACACGCGGATCCTGGAGCATTTTGAGCGGAATCTGAAGACACCGGAGTAGCAATGGATCGAGATCGACTGCCGGCGGATGCAGCTGAGATTTTGCGACTGGAATCTTTGTTGCTGAAGCCAGAAGTGAGACGCGATCGCCGCCAGGTTGAAGACCTGCTGGCGGAAGACTTCGTGGAATTCGGAGCCTCGGGACGAATATGGTCGCGCGATGCAATACTCACGGAGCTAGAAATCGAATCGTATGCTCCGCCGGTGCTTGAGGATTTCGAGTGCCGGATGTTGAGCCCGGATGTTGTCCTGGTCACGTACCGAACAGTACGAACAAATATCCAAAACGCCGAGAGGGATGAGGTGGTGCTGCGGAGTTCGATCTGGCGGCACGCAGAACGAGGGTGGCGGCTAAGCTTTCACCAGGGAACACGCGCATCTCGCGGCGTGAGCGCGTCAGGGAGCTAGAGCTCGTGACGGCTGAAGAACTCGTCCTTTTTTTGCTTTGGGCAGTTGGTGCATTCGAGGCAGCAAACAAGCAAAACCGCCACCCCGAGCGTGACCAGAATGGCCAACACACTCGCGTACGAGCCGATGAATTGGGTAAGAGTATGCATATGCCAAAGTGGACTGCGCTAACCAGCCCCGCCCTTAAGGTTAGACAGCGGGATCGGTAAAACGGTTTGATTGCCTGATTTCAGCAGCCCAAGTCTACCACTTATTAGGATGAGGTCGACACTGTTCCACGTTGCAAGGCGGCGAATAAAGAGCGAATATATAGTCTCGTATGGAATTGGCCGGTGGAAATCATGGAACGGAACCGGCGCCCGAAGGGTGGCCGGAAGGAACCGTTCGGCAGGTCGCATCCGTTTCCCGGAAGGAAACGAACGGTCCGCCCTGTGTCAACTGGCTGTTCGTCGATCTAAATTCCTATTTTGCATCGGTTGAGCAGCAGGATCGGCCGGAGTTGCGGGGCAAGCCGATGGGCGTTGTTCCGATGATGGCGGATACGACATGCTGCATCGCCGCGAGCTACGAGGCGAAAGCTCATGGAGTGAAGACGGGAACGATTGTGGCGGACGCCAAGCGCATGTGTCCGAACATGGTCTTCGTGGAGGGAAGGCACGAGCTGTATGTGGATTACCACCATCGCATCGTGGAAGCCGTGGAGAGCTGTTTGCCGGTGACGGCAGTGATGTCGATCGATGAGATGGCATGCCGGCTGATGGGGCGAGAACGTCCATTGCTCGCCGCACTGGAACTGGGACGCAAGGTCAAGGCGACGATTGCAGAGAAAGTGGGCCCTTTGCTGCGGAGTTCGGTGGGACTGGCCACGAGCCGGTATCTGGCGAAGGTCGCGAGCGACATGGAGAAGCCGGACGGCCTGGTAGCCCTGACCTTGGATATGCTGCCTGACGCGCTGCGCAAGCTAACTCTGCGGGATCTGCCCGGAATTGGTGCACAGACCGAAAAGCGGCTGAACGAAAAGGGCATTCATACGATGGATGATCTGCTGAAGCTTAGCAGCGAGCAGGCAGGTGAAATGTGGGGATCGGTGTCGGGTGAGCGGCTTTGGTACTGGCTGCGCGGCGAGGACTTCGAGATGTCGGAGACGGAGCATCTGAAGTCGATCAGCCACTCGCATGTGCTTGCGCCGGAGATGCGGACGGCGGAGAAGGCGTGGGCGGTGGCGCACAAGCTGCTGCATAAGGCGGCCATGCGGCTGCGATCGCACAAGCTCTGGGCGAGCTCAATTGGGCTGGCGGTTGGATTCTGGGTACCGCGTGGGACGAACGCGCCAGTGAGCAGGTTTGGAGTACCGACGCGCGGGTGGCATCACGAGATTCGACTCATGGAGTGCCAGGACAATCAGACGCTGATCGGTGCGTTGTGCCGTTTGTGGAATGAGAAGCCGAAGGGCAAAGGCTATGACGAGCCGTACTTTATCGGAGTCAGCCTGAATGGGCTCGTGCCGGATCGGCTGCACTCGCTCAATCTGTTTGATTCATTGGAAAACGTGAAGAGCCGGACGAAACTCCTCGAGGCTATGGACCAGTTGAATCACAAGTATGGGATGAGTACGCTGGCTCCAGCGACCATGCTTGCGGCTTACAAGGCTGCGCCGACGCGCATTGCTTTTCACAGTATTCCGGATTTGTTCTGAGCGGAAATCAGTTCGAGCGCTGGAAAGCAGGGAGCCGCGAATTGGCGCGACTCCCCTTCCCGCTGCGAGGTATCAGCGGGGCATCAACGACTGAACGATAAGGTGTTCGGGACTGCTGATGAGGTGCGGAGAGCCTTTGGCCAGCTGAACCGATGTGGGAGTGATGGTGTAGACACGGAACTTCCCCGTCGCCTGGCTGATCGCATAAAGGTGGTTGCTGTTATCCCAGAAGACCTCGTTGACTGGGTCTGTGGTGAGCAGGCCGGTGTCGTGCGTGATGGGCTTGGATCCGTTGAAATGGAAGATCTGGAGACCCTGCTTTCCGGCTACGGCGAGGAGTTTGCCCGATGGGGACATCTTCATGTCGTAGGGATCGGAGATGAGGGTTGGGGGCATGTTGGAGTAGGTGCTCCTGGTGCTGAGAACGCCGGATGAACTTACGGTGTAAGTGGCCAATTGGGGCGGAAGGGCGAGGCAGTCTGGCGGGTTTGCCGGCTGCATCAGCATGGCCAGGTTGTTCGTTGGGTCGGCGGCGACCAGGTCGGGAACGAATCGGCTGAAATCTTTCGAGGGGGTGGGATAGTTGGCCAGGGACCCTCCGGATGCGAGGAGTCCGTTAGGACGGCGCTGGAAGCCATAAATTCCGTAGTACATGCAATCGGAGTTAACCGCGGTATAGGCGTAAACGTTGTTTCCAATGAAGTAGGCGATATTGTTGTCGCCGGGGAAGACGCCGGTGATGTTGACTCCGAGATAGTGCAATTTGCCGGTCAACTTGTTGAGGGCGTATGAGGCCACGCCGGTGTTGGCACAATCGGCGTTGAATTCCTGCACGTAGAGGGTCGAGCCCGTGTGGTCGAAGAAGATCTGGTTGGCAAATACGCAATCGTTGTTTGGTGCGTATTTGGAATAGTCGGCTGAGGCGACGTAGCGCAGGGCACCGCCTGGCTCAATGGCAAAGGTGTCGATGTTGGGTTGAGAGTGGTTGATCGCGGCCAGGCGGCCTCCGCTGACGGCCATCGCGTCCACGTTTTCTCGGAAGGGCGAACCTGAGACAGGCGTGAGTCTGCCGTCCGCTGCGACAGACCAGGCGGTGATTTCGTTGGTGCTGCTGTTGTTTGGGTTGTGGGCGACGTAAACGTGAGCCACTGCCTGGGAGAATGCGGTACTGGCGGCCAAGACAAGGCTAAGGGAGGCAAGGAACTGCAAGCTGCGTTTCATGGGGAGGTCTCCTCTGGAGGGGCAGACCCGCACTGGCCCGGGTACTACTTACGTCATTCGAGACATTTTGTTGACTTGCGGTTGTATGACGAGGGTGCCGCGTCCCGCGAAGTGGAAGCGATTCTCACAGAATTGATCTGAACATTTTTCTTTCGCGCGCGTAGTTTGTTGCATCCCGAACCGCGGTCTCCTGCGGATTAGAAGGTAGAAGCGAAAACATGGCGCAACGATGGCAGCCGGATTTCTTGCAGCTGGTGGACGAACACCAGTCCATGGTGTTTTCGCTGGCATGGCGCATGACCGGCGACCGCGGACTGGCGGAAGAAGTTGCGCAGGATGTTTTTCTGGAGTTGGACAGGCACATGGAGCGGCTCGAAAGCCCGGAACACGCGTTGAACTGGCTGCGGCGTGTAGCGGTGAGCCGGTCCACTGATTCGCTGAGACGGCGAAGAGTAAGAGGTGTGGACCTTTGGGTCGAGATTGACGAGAAACACGGGTCGCCCGCGGAAGAGAGACAGTCTCCCCTGGAGACGCGGCTGGAACAGCTGCTGTCGACTCTGCCTGAGGCACAGCGGGCGGCACTGGTGTTGCGCTACCAGGAGGACATGACGCCGGAGGAGATTGCGGCATCGATGGATGCACCGCTGGCAACCGTCAAGAGCAATCTTCATCGTGGGTTGAAGCTGCTTCGCGCGAAAGCGACGACGCATTTGAAGGAGTACGTTCGTGGACTTTGAATGGACGGATCAACGCGATAAGGGGACCGGGTCTGAACAGGATCGCGAGTTCGAACTGGAGTTGAAGCAGGCAATGGAACGGCGGCCTGCTCCGCCGAACCTGAAGCGCAGGATCATGCAGAAGCGGAGTGCGCGGCGGACGGAGCAGCACCACACCAGCATGATCTGGTGGCAGAGGCTGGCGGCTTCGCTGCTGGTGGGCGCGGTGGTGGCAGGCGGCTTTGGCTGGCGGCAGATGGAAGAGCGGCGCAGGGGCGAGGAAGCGAAGCAACAGGTGCTGACCGCGCTGCGGATCACGAATCAGGTTTTGAACAATATGAACCGGAAGCTTGCGGAGCACGACCGGTCGGACAACGGAAAGTAAGGAGAGATTGATGAAGAGCCTGGTGGCAATTTGGGTCTTGTGTGTGGCGGGGTTAGCGACGGCGATCGCGCAAAGTGGATTGCCGCTGCCGTCGCCTGTTGAGAAGGAGCTGGCTGCGCGGGCTTCAAACGTGACCGAGGTGACGCTGGGGAAGAACATGCTGGCGTTTGCCGCGAAGTTCCTCGATGGCAAGGACAAGGACGACGAGGCGACGCGACACCTGATCGAAGGTCTGGATGGGATTTATGTGCGCGCCTATGAGTTTGACAAGGAGGGCCAGTACTCACCGGATGATGTCGAGAAGCTGCGTTCCTATTTCGGAACCACGGACTGGTCATCGATTGTGCGCAACCGCGACCGGAAGAGCGGCGAGAGCACGGACGTGATGATGAAGATGGTCAACGGCCAGCCGCATGGGCTGTTCGTGCTCGATGCGGAGCCCAGGGAACTGAACATTGTGCTGATTCTGGGTCCGGTGAAGATGGAGGACTTGAGCAGGCTGTCGGGAATTGGCGGGCTGGGCGTGCTGGGCGACCTCGATACGGATTCGCACGGCAACACGAACAGGAACAAAGACAAAGATAAGGACAAGGACAAGACGAAGCCGCCTAAAGCGAAGACCGGCGGTGAAGAATGAGAAAGTTGCTGCTGATCCCGATCTGTTTCTTTGCGTTGGCTGTTCCGGTGGTTGTGCTGGCCAATGGCGTCAATGGCGGCTTTGACCGGGTCGTCAGTTCGATTGAAGCGCGATATCACGTGCATGCCGATCGCATTCCTCTGCTTGGGCTGGTGAACTTCGTTGCGCGGGCATCGACGAACGATGGTGTTCACGGGATGCATGTGGCGGAGATTGAAGGGTTCGAGACAGATGTAAATGGCGAAGAGCTGAACAAGCTCGTCGCGGAGAAGCTCGGAGCGGGCTGGGAGCGCGTGATCAGAGAGACAAGCCGAAATGGCGGCAACCAGACCCTGATCTTCATGCGCCCGGAAGGATCGCGGATGGGGATGTTCGTTCTCGACCTGGATGGGCACGAGATGGATGTTGTGGAGATGTCAGTGGATCCCGAGCATCTGAGCGAGAACATTGGGAAATATGAACATCATGAGAGAGATTAAGGATTAAAGAATGTAGTGAGAAGCGGCGCCCATATCTTACGGTGTGGGCGCCGCTTGTATTTTGTGCAGAGATTATCTTGCGGCTTTGGCGGAGGCGTTTGCTTCTCTGAGTTTCTGAGCGCATTCTTCGCAACAGACTTCGACGGTTTTGCCGGCAATGGTGACCTTGATTGCGTTGGCGTCGAGGGGGTAGTCGCATGCGGCGCAAGTTCCAACAGCCATGGTTTGTTTCTCCTGACCCGCGATTCGGGTAAAGACAGTAGGCCACGGAGGTTCCCGCGGGGGCTGTCGCAATCCTTAGAGGAAAGAATGCAGGATCAGCGGCCGAGGGCGGCGCGCTTAAAGGCAGACGGGGATCGCCCGTAGGTGCGGCGGAAGGCGGCGGTGAAGTGGCTGTGGCTGGAGAAGCCGACTTCGAGGGCGAGCGCGGTGAGGTCGTCGTACTGATTGAGAAGGTCGAGGGATCGCGCGAGGCGAAGGCGTAATTGATAGCGATAGAGCGGCATTCCCTCGACCTGCTGGAAGACTTGCGTGAGGTAGATGGGGGAGCCGTGAACTTCGGCCGCAATGGCGGCGAGGGTCCAGCGACGAGTGAGGTCAGAGGCGAGAAGGAGCTTGATGCGGTCGACCATTCGCTGATTGCCGAAGGATCCCCGGGGTCCGCGGGTGGTGCGGGGTCCGAGGGCGCGCTGAAGGAGAGTCAATGCGAGGCTCTCTGCCTCGAGAGGTTCGACGGTGCCTTCGCGGAGGCTATAGCGAAGCATGGCGACAAGGGCTTGAGTGCGGGCATCGATGCGAAGACGGTGAGGACGGAAGGAGCTGTCTGACTTGTTGTTGAGCAGCGAGGGAGGCGCGATCTCGGAAAGCAGTGTGGGATGTGCGATGAGAGAGAGGCTGGCATCGCCGCCAGCAACGGGGTGGCTCACGCGGTAGGATTCGGCTGCGTTGAAGAAGAGTACCTGGTTGGCTTCGGCAACGGACTGGTTTTGTCCAACGTGACGGACATAGGTTCCGCGATAGGTGAAGACGAGCGAAGTGACGCGCCCATGCTCTTCGGCGCTGCGGTCGCGGCATGTTCCCCGGCAGTAGACATCACAGATGGCAACGCTGGGCGAGTCCAGGAGGAGATCGGAGGAGATCTCGGGGCAGGGCGAGTTGTTGGCGCCGGAGCGCACGGTGCTGGAGGCAGAATAGCGGCGATGCGAGAAGTTCGATTGCATTCGAGTCCTGGCCGGAGATGGCCGAATACGATCATTGGATTACGCACGGGAAGTGGGCGCTGTCAAAAAATTTAGATAAAAGTGGGGATGCCTGCTTTGCGCCGAAGTCAGGCGCCTCGGGCGGTCATCTCGCGGACCTGGGCCCGGGCGGGAGCGAGGGCCTGCTTTGCGGCGCGATCGCCGGAACGGATAGCGGCGTGGACCGTGCCCCAATGGCCGGTGACATCAGTGTGTTCTCCGGCGAAGTAAAGGGTGTCTTCGACCGGGGTGGCCAAATCGAGAACGGCGTCGAGCGCCCGGGCGGGAATGTAGCTGTAGGCGCCGTAGCTGAATGGATCGGTTTGCCAGTCGTGCGTGGCGCAGCAGATGAGCTGGGCGCGCAGGTAGTCGACTGGGAGCGAAAAGATGCGTGCCAGCTCCTGGCAGGCTAGGTCGCCGACCTGCTCACGGGTGCACAGGTCGAAGGCGGAGGAACGCGGGCCGCCGATCCAGCCGGTCAGGGTGCGGGTTTCCCAGGGGTGGGCTGTCCACCAGACGGGCGGCATAGCGTCGTGGGCGAACAGAAAGCTTAGTTTGGAGAGATTTATGTCTTGATGGTCAGCCCACCAGCGTTCGCGGAAGAGAAGCGTAAAGCGGCGGACAGGACCCATGGAGAGCTGGTGGGCGGCGATGAGGGCGCGAGGAACGGGGTCGAATACGACGCCGAACTGCTGAAGTACACCGAGGGGAACGGCAATGACGGCTTTGTTGGCTGAAAGCTCCAGGAGTTCGCCGCCATCCCGGGCGAAAATCTGTACCCGGCCGCGCCGCCACTCAATCCTTTCGACTGGGCGGGAGAGCTCGATGCGGGCGCCTGCTTCCCGGACCTTTCGGGCAAGGAACTCGGGAAGGCGGTCATAGCCTTCCCGGATACGAAAAAGGTCGTCGCCGTGGATCTCCTCTTCGGCGGATTGCTGGACGGCAAGGGAGTGGATGCCGATCTGACGGTAGTCGGCGGCGTTGAAGCCCTGAACGTAGGCGATGATCTCTTCGCTTTTTTCACGCGAGAGCTTCTGGAGCGGAGGGTAGTCAGCGAACGCGAGGTCGGGGCCTTTCCATTTCTCGAGCTGGTTGAGGAATTTGAAGATTTCGCTTTGCTCGTCGCATTTCTTCAGTTTGTGGTCTTTATGGCAATAGTCGACGCCGTCGAGAGGGTAAGTTTCGAGGCCGGCTTCGTGGACGAGGTCCCATAGCTCGGCCGGATGACCGTGGATGAATTCCGCTCCGAGTTCGAGGATCTGATCGCCTTCGCGGAGGGTGCGGATGCGCCCACCGACACGGTCGCGAGCTTCGAGCAGAAGTACATGGCGGCCAGCACGGGCGAGATGCCGGGCAGCGGTAAGGCCAGCCATGCCGGCACCGATGACCAAAATTCGCTGCTTTCCGGGATCCATCACCGAATTGGATGCGGCCCGGGCCTGGAAGTCATCGGGAATCGGGTCACTCCCGGGTGTGGAATGCCATCTAATCGAACGTCAATAAAACTCCAGCCTCCAGGAAGATGGCTATTTCTTCAACCCGACAAAGGATCGAGGATCCAGCAGGGAGCAGTGATGAATCGAGTCCGTCGAACAATCCGTTGCTATCTAATTGCCTTCATTGCGATAACGCTCATGCTGACGAGTTCAGCGCAACAACCAGAGGCTATGAAGCCGGAACCGGATGCGACAACGACTTTGCACCATATCAAGACGGTGTTCCTGATCGTGATGGAAAACCATAACTGGACCGGCGCAGGGAGCGGGAATATCAGGGGAAACTCAGCGGCACCTTACATTAACTACACCCTGCTGCCGATGGCTTCGTACGCGAATGGGTACAAGAATCCGCCCGGGATCCATCCGAGCCTGCCCAATTATTTGTGGCTGGAGGCTGGAACCAGCTTTGGGATCGCCGATGACGGGCCGCCGTCGCAGCACAACCTGACGACACATACTCACCTCGTCAAATTGCTGGAGAATGCCGGCATTTCGTGGCGGTCCTATGACGAGAACATCAGCGGAACGAATTGTCCGTTGACCAATCAGGGATCAAAGGACGCAAACGGAAACCAGCTTTATGCGGTGAAACACGATCCGTTCGTCTATTTCAGCGATGAGACGAACAACCGATCAAGCTCGTCGTCGAATTGCATTGCGCATATCCGGCCATTCACTCAGCTTGCATACGATCTGTCGGCGAACACCGTGGCGAGGTACAACTTCATCACTCCGAATCTATGCGATGACATGCATGACAGCTGCGGTGGGAATGCGATCGCGAATGGAGACGCATGGTTGAAGAAGACGGTTCCGCTGATTTTGAACTCGACGGCATACAAGAGCGGCGGAGTTCTGTTCATTACATGGGATGAGGCGGCTTCGGGCGATGGGCCGATTCCGATGATTGTGCTGTCGCCGTTCGCGAAGGGGAATCATTACTCGAACTCGACGTACTACACGCACAGCTCGACACTGCGAACGATCCAGGAGATTTTCGGGGTCTACCCGCTGATTCGTTATGCAGATTCCGCGACGGACTTGAAGTCCATGTTCTCAGTCTTTCCGTGATTGAGCTTTTCGCTCTTAGCTTCTAGCTCCCGGCTGGTCCGGGTTCTCACCCCGGCCACTCAGGGAACTGTGGAGATTCGCTTCCCGTAGATAATGGGGGCGGGGCGGCGGCTCTTCTGCTGCCGCGAAGGAAAGAGGAAGCAATGCGCAAGTTCGTCGTGGGTTTGGTGGCAGGTGCCCTAGTGGTGGGATCGGCGGTTGCCGGTATGGCGCAGAACCGGGCAAAGACCGGCTCGGGAAAGATTGTGGTTGTGTTCAAGGACGGGCATCGGCAGAGCTTCAGTCTGGCGGATATTGCGCGAATCGAAGTGCCGCGAGGCAGCCCGGTTGTGGATGTGGGTCCGACAACGCCGGGAGCGCCCCCGAGGGGTCACTTTCTGGGAAAGTGGGAAGTGGGGGATGGCAACGGCGGGAAGTTCACGATCACTTTGAATGACGACGGGAGCGCATGGCGATCGCTGCATCGGGTTCGTGGGCGCTGGTCCTATGTAAATGGAGAGGCTCGGGTTACATGGGATGACGGAGCTCAGGACTGTATTCGGAGAACGGATGGGCAGGACAAGAAATTTGCCTATCGGGCGGGGAAACTGTTCACCGACGATCCAGACAATGTGACCGAGGCGCGGAACACGAACAGGGGACCGGTGTAGCCAGTTTCATCGTTGTTGGGGCTGGGGTCATTCCGTTTCCAGAGCCGGTTTATGACGCTTCTGGACCAGACCACAACAGGTCAGGGGAACCTTGGGAATTCGGGGTGCGTACCGACTGGTGAGAGGGATATCATCGGCCTATCGGTTTCTGAGGCCGGAGGTCGGTCTCAGCCGTCTCTAAAATACAGGGTCATCTGAGAAGAACTTTCGCCGGAATGGGTGGCTGAGGTTGTCCCTGTCTTTACGGGCAAGAGCGCCCTGGAGAAGGACCGAACCAGCGGTTCCGAACACGGAAAGTGGATTCATGAGCATTCTTGAGGCTTTCAAGCTGGCGTTTCAATCGTTGTGGGGCAACAAGATGCGCTCCATTCTTACGCTGATCGGCGTGGTGATGGGCGTGGCCTCGGTGATCATGGTGCTGACGCTGGTGCAGGGAGCGAAAAAGTACATCTCGACGAAGCTCTCCGGGTATGGCGCGGACGTGTTCACGGTGAACCGGATGTCGAGCGTCATTCTCTCGGCGGATCAGTATTTCAGCTATCAAAAGCGAAAGATCATCCGCATGGAAGATTACGAGTCGATCAAGGAGGCCTGCACCGAATGCAATGAGGTTGGGGCGATGCTCTTCAAGTCGACAAAGGTGGTGTACAACGGGCACTCGAGCAACAACACCGGAGTGCGCGGCTACACGGCGTCGATGATGTCGCTGAACAATCTTGATATCGCTTTGGGGCGCGGGTTTACACCTGCCGATGAGGAGCATGCATTCCACAGCTGCATCGTGGGATATGACATCGTGGACAACCTGGTTGGCGACAGCGATCCGCTTGGAAAAGAGATCAGGGTAGATGGCATTCCGTTCACGATTGTCGGCGTTGGCGATCGCGAAGGTAAGACACTCGGACAGTCACAGGACAACTGGGTTGCGATTCCAATCAGCGTTTACCAGCAGATCTACGGATACAACGACTCAGTGGATATCTACGCGCGTGCGTCAGGGGGGCCAGAGGTGATGACGATGGCGGAAGACCAGGCGCGCGTAATCATGCGGACGCGACGTCATGTGGCTCCAGGACAGCCGGATGATTTTGAGATTCAGACAAACGATACATTCCTGGATATCGCGAACCAGTTGCTTGGAGTCTTCGCTTGGGTGGTGCTGGGGCTGGGATCGATCGCTCTGGTGGTTGGCGGCGTGGTGATCATGAACATCATGCTGGTGAGCGTGACGGAGCGGACGCGGGAGATTGGGGTACGCAAAGCACTGGGCGCGAAGCAGCGGGATGTGCTGATGCAGTTTTTGATCGAGAGCGCCTCGCTGGCGGGGATCGGCGGCGTGTTCGGGATTCTGATGGGCGTCCTGGTTGGGAAACTGATCACAGTGTTTGTAGGGTTCCCGACGGCTGTGCCGCTCTGGGCGGTGTTCCTGGGGTTGTTTCTGGCATGCGGAGTGGGGATCTTCTTCGGAGTGTATCCGGCGAGCAAGGCGGCGAGACTGGATCCGGTAGTGGCGTTGAGGGCAGAAATGTGACGGGCAGCTGCTAGCTCCTAGCTTCTACCTGCTAGCAGATGATGATCAAACTGATCTCTGGAGCCATCCTCTTCCGCGATGCGTGAGAGAAGCTAATGGCTAGTAGCTAGAGGCTAGGAGCTGTTTTATGCGGGGACAACAGGCGGGCGAGTCGGTAAAGATGGCGCTGCAGACGATTCGCACGAACAAGCTGCGGTCGGGGCTGACGATTCTGGGCATCGTTATCGGCGTCACGACGGTGATCACAATTTCGTCGGTTATCAGCGGATTGAACAACCGCGTGCAGGATTTCGTGAGTTCGCTGGGCAGCAATGTCTTTTGGGTTTTTCATATGCCGGTGATCGGCGTTCGGCCGACGACGGAGATGCTGGCGCGCAAGAAGCTGAATTTTGACGATGTGCTTGCGCTGCGGCAGCTGCCGCATGTTGTGGCGGCCGATGGCGGCTACCAGCACGTGAAGGCGCAGTTCCGCGTGGGTGATGTCTCGGTGCGGTACAACGGGAAAAAAATAGCGGGAACGATTCTGCAGGGGTCGACGGCGCAAGTCGGACTGGTTGCAAACTTCACGATTCTCCAAGGGCGTCTATGGACGGACGAAGAGGACAAGCGGGCTGAGCACGTGGTGGTGCTTGGGCACGACACGTGGGAGGAACTGTTTGGAGACCAGAACGCCATTGGAAAAGAAGTGGCGGTCGAATCCGGTCTTTACACCGTGATTGGGGTCTTGGACAAGCAGAAGCAACCGTTCGGTGGCGGGAAGAACCCGCAGGACAACATGGCGTATTTTCCGCTAGGGACGTTTCATAACCTGCATCCGGAAGATAAGGATATGTGGGTGAGCGTGAAGTACGACGATCCGAAGAACAAGGCACTGGTCGAGGAAGAGATCCGGGAACTGCTTCGCATCCATCGGAAGGTGAAGGTGGACCAGCCTGACAACTTCGAGATCTTTGGGCCGGATTCGCTTTCGAAATTGTGGAACCAGCTCACGGGCGGCCTAGTGCTGTTCATGATTGCTGTGTCGAGCGTGGGCCTGATGGTGGGCGGCGTGGGTGTGATGAACATCATGCTGGTGAGCGTGACGGAACGGACCCGCGAAATTGGGGTGCGGAAAGCGATCGGGGCGACGAAGCGAACACTGCTGGTGCAGTTCACGACGGAGGCGGTGACACTGTGCGCGGTGGGGGGAGTTATCGGCATCCTGGTGGGTGCAGTGCTGACGTGGATCATCTACTTCCTGCCGATCGGGCTGCCTGCGACGATGTCGACGATGTGGGTGTTGACCGGCTTTACGGTGTCCTGCGGGATCGGTCTGGTCTTCGGGATTTATCCGGCATGGAAGGCGGCGAATCTGGATCCGATCGAGGCCTTGCGGTACGAATAGAGCAGCCCTTAGCTATTAGTTCTTAGCCTCTGGCTCCATTCATGTGACACTGGCCGCTTTGAAGGCGGAGAACTAAGCGCATAATTGTTGCCAGACTGCCATAGAAAGCCGGCCTACGATGGCGCAGGGACAGACTCGGGAATCCGTCAGGATGGCTCTGGACACCGTGAGGACGAACAAGCTCCGCTCGGGGCTTACGATTCTCGGCATTGTCATTGGCGTCACGACCGTCATCACCATCTCTTCTGTCATTACCGGATTAAACAATCGCGTCAACGATTGGGTGAGCTCGATGGGCTCCAATGTTCTCTGGGTTTTTCACATGCCATTGATCGGGGTGCGACCGACTAGCGAGATGTTGACCCGCAGGAAATTGACACTGGATGATGCACTGGCATTGCGCTCTCTGCCGCACGTGATCGGTGCAGACGGTTCGTACCGGCATGTGAATGAGACATTCCATGTGGGCGATGTGAGTGTGAAGTATGCAGGCAAGAAGGTTTCAGGTGCGTTCCTGATGGGGTCGACGTCGGAAGTGCAGTCGGTTTCGCAATTTTCGATGCAAACGGGGCGGTTGTGGACGGACGAGGAGGACCAGCGGCATGCACATGTATGTGCGATCGGTATTGATACAGCCGAAGCTCTGTTCGGCAACGAGAATGCCATCGGCAAAGATGTGACGGTGGGGCCGAGTCTATATACAGTCATTGGCGTGGTGGACAAGCGGAAGCAGCCATTCGGATCAGGGAAGAATCCGGCGGACAACGGGGTGTACTTTCCGCTCGGGACTTTTCACAATCTCTATCCCGAAATCAAAGACATGTACATCAGTGTGAAGTACGACGACCAGCGCAACAAAGGTCTGGTGGAAGAAGAGATTCGGGAGATGCTGCGCGTTCGGCGGAAAGTAAGAGTGGATCAGCCGGACAACTTTGATATTTTTGGGCCGGATTCGCTTTCAAAGCTATGGAATCAACTGACGGGCGGGTTGGTGCTCTTCATGATCGCGGTATCGAGCGTCGGGCTGATGGTTGGCGGCGTGGGCGTAATGAACATCATGCTGGTGAGCGTGACGGAGCGAACACGTGAGATCGGGGTACGTAAGGCGATCGGTGCGACAAAGCGAGCTTTGCTGCTGCAATTCACAGTCGAGGCGGTGACGCTGACTTCGCTCGGAGGAGTTCTTGGAATCCTGGTTGGGGCCGTATTGACATGGATCATCTATTTCCTGCCGATCGGATTGCCGGCGGCTATGTCGACGATGTGGGTGCTTATGGGATTCACGGTGTCCTGCGGGATCGGGTTGGTATTCGGGATTTATCCAGCGTGGAAGGCGGCGAATCTGGATCCGATTGAGGCGCTGAGATACGAGTAAACAATGGGCGGTGGTCAGGGAACTGGAAGACGGCTACCATCGAGCAGTTGGATTTGAATAGGGTTGTTCCCCGTCGAAATTGGCTGGAGCGCAGGAGGCGTGCTCCCGAACCTGCTGCCTGAAGAAGGCGGGAGGGCCTCAAATGGTTCTTGTCGAAGCCTCAAAATTAGCATTGCAATCGTTGTGGGGTAGCAAGCTGCGCAGCGTTCTGACGCTGCTTGGAGTTGTGATCGGTGTTGCCTCCGTGATCATGGTGGTGACGCTGACCAACGGAGCGAAGCAGTTTGTCACGTCGAAGCTCAATCGATACGGCGCAAGCGTGATCACCATCAGCAAGATGCCGCAGACGTTTATCACGATCGAGGAGTTTCTCGATTTTCAGAAGCGCCGGGACATCACAATCGACGACTTCCGCGCGATTGCTTCCGACTGCAAATCCTGCGTCACAGTGGGGGCCAGGCGCGATCGGCTTGGCAAGGTTGTGTACGGCCGGAATTCGACGACCGATACGGATATTCGCGGTTGGACGTGGACGATGCCGGGACTCTCGAATCTGGATCTGGAGTATGGCAGGACGTTCACCGAGCTCGAAGACGCACACAGCACGCGAGTAGCGATTGTGGGCGCAGACATTGTGAATAACATGCTTGGGCCGGGGGATCCGCTGGGCAAGGAGATCCGCGTAGACGGCGCGCCGTACACGATCATCGGTGTCGGCGAAGCTCAGGGGAAGATGCTGGGAATGAGCATGGACAATTGGGTGGCGGTTCCATTGAATGCGTTTCAGCAGTCGTATGGGTCCCACGCGAGCATCGATATCTACGTGGAAGCGGGTGGAGGCGGTGAGCTGATTGAAATCGTGTCGGACCAGCTGCGCACGATCATGCGCACGAGACGGCATCTGGCGCCGGGAGCATCGGACACTTTCACCATCGACACCAGCGCGACATTTCAGAATATGCTTGGCAAAATTCTGAACAACTTTGGAGCCGTGGTTGCAGCCGTCGCCGGAATTTCGCTTGTGGTTGGCGGGATCGTGATCATGAACATCATGCTGGTTTCGGTGACGGAGCGGACATCGGAAATCGGGCTACGCAAGGCTGTGGGCGCAAACCGTCACGACATCCTGATCCAGTTCCTGGTTGAATCGGCGACAGTTTCGTTGGTCGGAGGTCTCTTTGGAATTGCCGTGGGGATTTCGGTAGCCAAGGTGATCACGATGTTGATCGGATTTCCCTCTGTTGTGAAGATCTGGTCGATCGTGGTTGGGCTGGTTGTAGCCGCGACGGTTGGGATTTTCTTCGGAGTCTATCCAGCACACAAGGCAGCGCAGCTTGATCCGATCGCGGCGCTGAGAGCGGAGCAGTAGCCATGTACATGTCCAACTACAGGGAATCAGTTCGATTGGCGCTGGATACGCTGCGGCGCAACAAGATGCGGTCTGGATTGACGATCCTGGGCATCTCGATCGGAATCTCAACAGTGATCCTGATCTCGTCGGCGATCAATGGGCTGAATTCGAACATAAGCCGTTTTGTGAGCGCGCTGGGAACAAATGATCTGTGGGTGTTCCGATTCGAGCCGTTCGGAAAGAGACCGACGACAGAGGAACTGAACCGCAAGCAATTGACGTATGAGGACGGGATTGCGATGCGGAGCCTGCCGCATGTGCTGGCCGTGGATCCGGCGCTGACATATCAGAATTTTCAGTTGGGGATCGGAAATGTCTCGCTCAAGCATGGGAAACACAAGATCAACAATACGATTTTGTATGGGGAGACATCGGCGGTGACGGTCACGCAGGACTTTGAACTCCTGGAAGGACGCCTATTCACGGAGAGCGAAGAGGAGCGTCGTGCGAATGTGGTGGTGCTGGGACACGATGCTGCGGAGGACTTATTTCCGGACGGGTCGCCGATTGGAGAGGATGTGGAGTGCAGCGGGAGCGTCTTCACAGTGATCGGGGTGCTGGACAAAAGCCCGCAACCCTTTGGGAGTGGGCGAAATACGCAGGATAATGCAGCATACTTTCCATTGAACACGTTCAGGAAAATCCATCCGGAGATCAAAGATTTCTGGATCACGGTGAAATACGACAACCAGGCCAACAAGGCGCTGGTGATCGATGAGATCAGGGAACTGCTGCGACGGCGGCGGTCGGTGCGTATGGAACAGACGGATAATTTCGCGATCTTCGGGCCGGACTCACTGACCAGGTTATGGAATCAGCTTACGGGTGGACTGTTTCTGTTTATGGTTGCAGTATCGAGCGTGGGTCTGATGGTGGGCGGCGTAGGTGTGATGAACATCATGCTGGTGAGCGTGACGGAGCGAACGCGCGAGATCGGGATTCGCAAAGCGGTCGGCGCGACGAAGAAGAATATCCTTCTGCAATTCACGATGGAGGCGATTACGCTATGCGCGGTAGGCGGACTGCTGGGTATCTGCGCAGGATCGCTGTTTACGCTGATACTGCACTACGCGGTGACGTTTCTTCATGCGGCGCTGTCGACAATGTGGATTGCCTTGGCGATTGTGGTTTCATGCGCGATTGGGCTGCTGTTCGGGATTTATCCGGCATGGAAGGCGGCGAATCTGGATCCGATTGAGGCGCTGCGCTACGAGTAAGAGCTTTCAGTTCGCAGTTCACAGTTCGATTTCCTCGGGGAGGGTCGGTGGAGTTGCCGGCCTCCGTGGTCTGAGAACAACCAAGGGTATTGGTTAAACTAGGCTTCGTGCACTCACATGCAATTGCGGCGGGAATTGAAGTGCTGACCACGGTGCTAACTGTGGCGGGGATCGCGTATTTTCTCGCGGCGATTGTGGCGGCGCGTAGCTTTATTTCGTCGGGGCGGGCTGCGCTTGCGAACTATGCGCCGGGGGTCTCGATTCTGAAGTCGCTGAAGGGGCTCGATCCGGGGATGCTGGATGCGTTCCGGAGTCACTGCAGACAGGATCATGGGGGAGAGTACGAACTCCTGTTTGGAGTTTCGTCGCTGGAGGAGCCGGCGGTTGCCGCGGTTCGGGAGTTGCAGGTGGAGTTTCCTGAGCGCTCAATTCGGTTGATTGAGTGTCCGGAGCGGCTGGGTGCGAATGGGAAGGTGAGCACCCTGGCGCAGATGGCGGCGCATGCGCGGTATGAATTTCTGCTGGTGAACGATTCAGATATCACGGTGAGCTCTCACTACCTGACGCGGGTGATGGCGCATTTCGCCTCGGAACAGTCGCGGCAATTTCATCAGGCGCAGAAGACGGTGGGGTTAGTGACTGCGCTATATCGTGGGCGCGCACACGATACGTTCGGGTCGCGGCTGGAGGCGCTGGGGATCGCAACGGACTTCATGCCGAGCGTGCTGGTAGCGCGGATGTTGGAAGGTGGGCTGCGTTATGGGCTGGGATCGACGCTGGCGGTGAGCCGCGAGGCGCTGGCGAGGGTTGGCGGGTTCGAGGCCATCGTGGATCAGCTGGCGGACGACTACGAGCTGGGTGAGCGCATATTCAAGGCGGGATATCGAATCGCGCTGAGTGCAGAGGTTGTGGAGACGAGCGTGCCGGCTTATGACTGGCGCGGGTTCTGCGATCATCAATTGCGATGGCTTCGGACTGTGCGCGATGCGCGTCCGGGCGGATATGCAGGACTGATCTTCACTCATGGGTTGTCGCTGGCCATGCTGAATGTGATCGCGAGTGGCGCGAGCCTCCTGAGCTTTTGGCTGCTTGCACTCTGTTTTTTCCTCAGGCTCTCTCTGGCGATGGCAGTTGGAGCGGAGGTGCTCGGAGATCACCAGGTGCTGCCCTCGATGTGGCTGCT
>Ga0157378_10001011_pt1 | contig 25732 bp, 20 predicted proteins | sample M65metaG_FD_115309 | JGI IMG/M metagenome (GOLD analysis project Ga0157378, IMG submission 115309) | Miscanthus rhizosphere microbial communities from Kellogg Biological Station, Michigan, USA - M6-5 metaG | ecosystem: Host-associated > Plants > Roots > Rhizosphere > Soil | place: USA: Michigan...
GCAGAGATCAGCCCTCAGGCCCGTCTTCGGGCCCAGAAGGCTCATCCTGGAGTAAAGGTTGTTTCGAACTCAAACGATGTGGTGACGTCGCCCGAAATCGACGCAGTTGCCGTAGTGTCTCCGGTGTGGACGCATTACGAACTGGCCAAGGCCGCATTGCAGAACGGCAAGCACGTATTTGTGGAAAAGCCATTCACGAGCACTTCTGCGCAGGGTGAGGAACTGATCAATCTTGCGGCGCAGAAGAACCTGATCCTTATGGTCGACCACACGTTCCTTTTCACGGGAGCGGTGAAGAAGATCAAACAGCTGGTCGATGATGGTGCGCTCGGTCCTTTGTACTATTACGACTCGACACGAGTGAACCTGGGATTGTTCCAGCATGATTGCAATGTCTTGTGGGACCTGGCGCCGCATGATCTCTCGATCATGGATTACCTTCTCAAAGGCGATCCGCAGGCAGTCGTTGCAACCGGACAGGGGCATCTGAATGGCCACGAAGATGTGGCCTACATGACTCTCTATTTCCCGGAAAAAGTGATCGCACACGTGAATGTGAACTGGCTTTCGCCGGTAAAAGTGAGGACCACGCTGATCGGCGGAGAGAAGCGGATGCTGGTGTGGAATGATCTGGAGGCTGACGAAAAGCTGAAAATCTACGACAAGGGTGTCCAGATCGGAAGCAGGGAAGGCGTCTACGAACTGCTTGTAAGCTATCGTTCGGGAGATATGTGGGCCCCGCAACTGGAGCAGGGTGAGGCTCTCAGACAGGAGATGGCCTATTTCGTCGAGTGTGTTTCGACGGGGCAGAGGCCCTTTAACGATGGCTGCGCCGGGCTCCGTGTCGTACGAATGCTCGAGACGGCTGATGAGTCCCTGAAAAGGAAGGGAGCTCTGGTCTACCTGTGAGTACCTTCAACTGCATAGCTGACGACGTCAAACTGGGCGCAAATGTTCGCCTGTCGAAATTCATCAACCTCTACGGCTGCGAGATTGGCGACGAAACGAAGATCGGCGCTTTTGTGGAGATCCAGAAGAACGCAAAAGTGGGTTGCCGCTGCAAGATTTCAAGCCACTCGTTCATCTGCGAAGGCGTAACGATTGAAGATAACGTCTTTATCGGTCACGGCGTGATGTTCACGAATGATTCCTATCCGCGTGCGACCACCATGGATGGTGGACTGCAAACCGAAGCGGACTGGAACGTCGAGAAGACCCTGGTAAAAGCAGGAGCCTCGATCGGCACCGGTACAACGATCCTGCCCAATGTTTCCATTGGAGAGAATGCGATCGTGGGCGGGGGCAGCGTGGTTACGCGGGACGTACCTGCAAACGCAGTTGTAGCGGGGAATCCTGCAAAGGTTTTGCGCTACCTCGAGAATGCGAAAAGAGATTAGGCGGTCAACGCGGCAGTCTGGCGCTCTCCAGTGAGCCGCCCTGGTAGGGACAATTCTACGAATTCCGCAACAAATCAAAAGAAGAAGCATAAGTCAGGAGAGACGATGAATACCGACGTGGCAATTCCGTTCCTCGATTTAGTGACACCCCATGTCGAACTGGAGGAGGAACTAACCGCGCTGTTCCGCCGTGTGCTGCATACTGCCGGGTTTATCGGTGGCGCGATGGTGGAGGACTTTGAACGCGCGTTTGCAGAGTTCTGCGATTGCCGTCATGCGATTGCCGTAAACAGTGGCACGGATGCGCTGCGGTTCGCAATTATCGCCAGCGGCGTGCAGCCTGGCGATGTCGTCCTGACAGTGCCGAATACATTCATTGCCACGACAGAGGCCATATCGCAGGCGCGCGCAATTCCCGAGTTCGTCGATGTGGACGAGCAGACCTACAACATCTCAGTCGTGATGTTACAGCGTTATCTCGAGAAAAAGTGCGTTCGCGATAAATCGGGAGCGCTGGTGAGCCTTCGCAGCGGGCGGCCAGTTACGGCGATTGTCCCGGTACATCTGTACGGACAGATGGCCGACATGGATGCGATCCTCGAACTTGCGGAACAGTACAAGCTTATCGTGATTGAAGACGCCTGCCAGGCGCATGGTGCAGAGTACCTTTCGAAGAAGCAAAACATCTGGATGAAGGCGGGATCGATGGGGCGCGCGGCGGCGTTCAGTTTCTATCCGGGAAAGAATCTCGGAGCCTGCGGTGAGGCCGGTGCGATCACAACGAATGATGCGAGCATGGCTGAGAAGATGAAGATGTTGCGCGATCATGGTCAGAGCCGCAAGTACTTTCACGACATTGAGGGTTACAACGGGCGCTTGGATGCGCTCCAGGCGGGCATTCTTCACGTCAAGCTAAGACAACTGAAGTCATGGAACGAATCGCGTCGGTTGAAGGCGGTTGAATATGACCGGCTGCTCTCGCACTGCGACGCAATCGGATTGCCGTGGGAGCCGTCATGGTCTCGCGGGGTCTACCACCTGTATGTGATTCGTACCAGCGACCGCGAGGGGATGATGAAGCACCTCAAGGAAGCCGGGATCGGATCCGCGATTCACTATCCGGTGCCCCTACATCAACAGAAGGCATACGTCTCGCTGAACTACAGTGTCGGCGATTTTCCTGTTACTGAAAGCGCAGCATCGGAGATTCTGTCGCTTCCGATGTTTCCACAACTGGGCATCGCACAGCAAGAGAAGGTGGCGGCGGCTGTGATTGAGTTTGCGGTGAAGAATCGGCGAGGCGCGGATGCGCAGGTTGCAACGCTGATGGCGCCAAATTGGTGATATCGAAAATTCTGCGTCTCTGGACTGCATTCCAAGCGGGCAGAAACGGAAACTGACGAAGTAAACAGGCTGTAGAGGCTCTCCACCCAATGAAAATCTTCAACCAAAACATCGTCGTTCAGGGAGGTCCCATCCGAGTTGCACGGCTCGATGGAGAGAAATATACGTTTCCGACTGATCCCGAAAAAGTCGCCGAGTGTCTGCGTGCTTCAGGAAAACGTATTGATCTGTTCACATTTCTCCAGCCTCTCCCGGATACTTCAATTCGCTATGCATATCCGCACGAGATGGATAATCTGGCTGTTCTGCCCGTTTCCACCTTCGAGAACTGGTGGAACAATCAGATCCGCTCTTATCCGCGCAATCGGGCGAGACAGGCAGAGAAGAAGGGGGTAATACTGCGGGAAGTGCCATTTGGAGAAGAACTGATCCGAGGCATCTGCGGGATCTACAACGAGACTCCCGTGCGGCAGGGCAAGCGGTTCCCCCACTACGGCATGACCCTCGAGCGCGGACGGCAGTATGCCGGAACCTTTCTGGACCGTAGCGTATACGTAGGAGCCTTTCTGGGTGACACGATGATCGGGTTCATCAAGCTGTCGATGGATGAGTGCCGAACCCAAGCGTGTCTGGTGCACATTCTTTCGATGGCCCAGCATAAAGACAAGGCACCCACAAATGCCCTGATAGCCGAGGCAGTTCGAGTTTGCGCGAAACACGGCGTATCCTATCTTATCTACGAGAATTTCAACTACGGCAACAAAGTCGACAGCTTGACGCACTTCAAAGAGGTGAACGGCTTTCAACGGGTTGACGTGCCACGTTATTATGCGCCGTTGACAGCCGCTGGACGCATCGCCCTTCGGTTTGGACTGCACCACAGCATCACAGACAAGATCCCAGAATCCATCGCGGGCAAATACAGAGACCTTCGCAGAGCATGGTATGCTCACCGCTACAGCGTCTCAACAGAGTCGTGACAGTTAATGGACCCTGTTCCAGTTCCTGAAAGAGACACTTGCACAACTTCTGCGCGGCAGTTGACCAGGAAGTAGAAATCTCGCGTAGTCAGACTTCCCAGAGAGCGAAATGAACCCACTCATCGCTACGGTCACCTACGTGTGCGGGATCGCCGGTCTCTTCTATCTCAACCGAGACAAGAGCGTCCGGACCTCGAGAGCACTATGGCTGCCCGTGATCTATCTTTCGATCATTGGTTCCCGATCAGCTGGGGATTGGCTGAACATGAAGCCGCCGGCGGGGACAAATGTTCAGCTTGAAGGAAGCCCCTTAGACGCTGCATTTTTTGGGATTCTGCTGTTGTGCGCGATGGGCGTCTTGATCTATCGGGGCAAAAAAGTACGCATACTGCTGGCAGCAAATTGGCCGCTCCTGCTCTATTTCGGCTATTGCCTCATCAGCGTCACCTGGTCAGAACATCCTGACGTAGCCTTCAAACGCTGGATCAAAGCCATCATTGATGTGGCAATGGCGATGGTTGTTGTTACTGATGGACAGCCCGTCGCGGCCATCAGACGACTCGCTTCCAGAGTAGGCTTTGTATTGCTGCCCATGTCATTGCTTTTCATTAAGTACTTCCCAGCTTTGGGTCGCACATCTGCTCCAGACGGAGAAATGGAGAATACAGGTGTGACCACGAACAAGAATATTCTCGGCGTGGTTCTCCTTGTGGTCTGCATTTGTACCCTATGGCACCTTGTAGGACTTCTCCGGGACAAAGCCGAGAACAATCGCAAGCAAAGGCTTATAGCTCAAGGTATATTGCTTGCATTTGGAGTTGTGCTTCTCAGGACAGCTCATTCTGCCACATCGACAACCTGCTTTGCGCTCAGTGGAAGCCTCATACTTGCGACGAATCATCGTGCGTTCTGGGGGAACCGGAGACGGGTGCGGGGGCTATCTCTCGCTATCCTTGTATTTAGCGCCGCCGCTTTCCTATTCTCTGATCAAGTAACCAGCGCGATGGGCAGAAGTTCGACGCTGTCCGGGAGGACAGAGATCTGGGCTGTTCTGCTTCCCTTTGCTCCCAATCCAGTACTAGGCGCGGGTTTCGAAAGCTTCTGGATAAGCTCCGCTGTGGAGAAAGTCTGGGGCAGCCTCTCTCGCGCGGGCTGGTGGCATCCTGAAATACTCGTCACGGAGGCTCACAACGGCTACATCGAGGTCTATCTGAATCTCGGATGGGTGGGACTGAGCTTGATCGCCTTGATCCTTGTCACTGGCTATATGCGTGCAATCGCAGCGATCAGGCGAAACCCTTCTCTGGCTGGACTATCACTCGCTTTAGTTATGGCATCTGCAGTGTACGGCATCACCGAAGCCGGCTTCAGGATGCTTGATCCGATTTGGACCTACTTGCTTCTGGCTATCGCCATATCCAGTGCGGTGCTCACAGGAGTCATACGGCAGGGAGTAGCGACAGCGCGTACCGTTGCGCACCAAGACATTACAAATCCGCTAGCGTCGCTTGCCGCAACGGGTTCGGGAAATGCAACGGCGAAACAGCTCTTTGACAGGCTCTGATCGATGCAGCCGAGGATTCAGTGAGACCCTTCCAGGTCAATGGCACATTTCAACCGGCCAATCCGGCAGAAAAGCTCCGCCGAACAGCAGTTCGCGGAGCCGCAGTATCGATTGCAGGTCAGACAGCAGGGTTCGTTCTGCAGATGGGCTCAGTTGTAGTTCTCGCCCGTCTGCTTACGCCGGCCGATTTCGGCATCGTGACGATGGTGACGACCTTCAATCTGTTGTTTCGCAGCTTCGGATTGAATGGATTTACAGAACTCATTATGCAGCGGGATGAGATCACAGAAGATTTTGCAAGCAACATATTCTGGATAAACCTTGCGATCGGAGCGTTTCTGACAGTAGCCTCTGCGGCTTCTGGCAAACTGCTGACACTACTCTTCCATGACCCACTTGTAGAGCCAGTCGCAGTTGGCATGTCATTCACAATCATTCTGGCGTGTCTGAGCTATATACATCTCGCTTTGTTGCAGCGCGCGATGCTATTTCGAGCAGTAGCCGTCATCAACTTCGTCGCGTTGGCAGTATACGTAGTTGTCTCGATTCTGTGCGCACTTGCGGGATTGCATTACTGGGCACTCGTATGGGGTGCCGTTTGCCAGTACGTGGTTCTTGCGGTGGTCGCATGGGCTGCTTGCAGATGGTTACCGAGTCTGCCGAAACGAACGTCGGGTATCCCCACCGGGCTAGCGTTTGCACTCAATGTCTACTTGCATTTCGGATTCAGCTACATCACACGGAACACGGATAACCTGATTGTAGGAAATCGTTTTGGGGCGCGAGAACTGGGATTTTATAAAAGGGCGTACGATCTGTTTGTTCTACCTGCCAGCCAGTTGCTCTCGCCAATGTCTGCAGTTGCTGTCAGGACCCTAAGCCGCCTAAAGGGAGACCGCGAGCAATTTGAGCGCTTCTTTCTCCGGGGTTTATCGATTCTGGCGTTCATTGGAATGGGAATCGGAGCTGACTTCAGCCTGGTTGGAAATGACTTTATCCGCGTTCTTCTTGGGCCGCAATGGGATGAAGCTGGAAAGATCTTCACCCTGTTTGGTCCCGGAATTGGGGTGATGCTTTTGTACAACACGCACGGCTGGATACATCTCTCTATAGGCCGGCCGGAGAGATGGTTTCGGTGGGGATTGATTGAATTCCTATCTACGGCGGCGCTTTTTTTTGTCATGCTGCCCTGGGGACCGCCAGGTGTGGCTTTCGCTTGGACAGCATCCTTCTTCCTGCTCATGTTTCCAGGTCTCTGGTATGCAGGGCAGCCGATCAACCTAAAGACAGGCCCGATGTTCGCAGTGATCTGGAGATTTTTCGCAGCATCACTCGCCGCGGCGTTATCTTGTCGTTGGATCCTTCCCAGATTTCACGGTTCACCGTCAGCACAGAATGTGTCAGGCGCGTTCTTGCAGATGGTCGAAGTCTCCGCGGTCTTTTTCACTTCCTATATCACTGCAGTGGTCATACTTCACGGGGGTACTAAGCCCATTAGAGATGCTCTTTCACTACTGTCAGATCTGCTGCCTGAACGCAGAAATGCAATCGTTGAACAGAACAACATGGACCAGGCGGCGATAGACTAGCTGACATGGTTTAGGGACCACAACCAGCTTTCACAGTTTGAGGCAACTCCGAACACAAACGCGTGAGCGCAGTTCGAAAGCTGATCAGTCTACTTGACGAGGAGCGGCTATGAGCCGGTTAAGAATTCTGCTGCTGGCCCCGGATGTGAATCCGGAAACTATAAGCATGCCGTATGTCACGTATTCTCACGCAGCCGCGCTGGCGCATCTTCATGATGTCGCTCTAGTGACGGGAGCGCCCAGCGAAGACAAAGTGAGGCGTGCAAAGGCACCGTTCCGATCTATAGAAGTTGTTCACATGCCGCTGTTGGAACGACTTCACGCGTGGACCGTCCGGAGAGTTTTCAAATACAACTATGACACCCAAGTCCTAACTGCATTTGGATACCCATTTTCGCTGGCATTTGAATGGTGCGCGTGGCGCCTACTGAAGAAGCGGATTTATGCGGGAGAGTTCGATCTGGTCCTTCGTGTCATGCCAATGACCCCATCCCTGCCCAGCCCTTTCGCATTCTTCTTGAGAAAGGGCCCCATTCCGTTCGTGATAGGCCCTCTCAATGGAGGGCTCCCCTGGCCTCCGGGTTTCAGCCAATTAGAAAATCAGAAGGAATGGATATCGAACTTGCGAAGCCTATATCGGTATCTACCTTTCGCACGATCAACGTATCGGTACGCTGCAGCGATAATTGCAGCTTCTTCTCAAACCTACTCTGAGTTTGCGGTGTACGCGGAGAAGTTGTTTTTTGTTCCAGAGCCCGGTATCGCTGATTCGTTGTGCGGACCCGATACCCGCATGAACGCTCCCGAAGGCAAACTGAAACTGGTCTTTGTTGGTGGTCTGTATCCACGTAAGGCCTGTGATCTTGCGCTTCGTGCAGCAGCTTCGATTTTGCGCGACAATCAGGCACGGTTTACGGTAATTGGCGACGGTCCGGAGCGCGCGAAGATCGAGCACCTTGTTCGTTCAATGGGAGTACAGGACAATGTCGATCTTTGTGGATGGCTCAGCCACTCGGAGGTCTTGAAGCACTTGAAATCAGCGGATATCTTCTTGTTTCCATCAGTGCGCGACAATGGCGCGGGCGTTGTGTTTGAAGCTCTTGCTTGCGGCGCAGTACCGGTCGTTGCGGATTTTGGCGGCCCTGGAGATATTGTCATACCGGAGGTCGGCTACAAGGTCGCACTCACAAATGAAGACGAATTGGTAGAGGGCATGGCCACCGTCCTGAAGGAGCTTGTTCGTAATCCGCAACATCTTCGGCAGCTGCGTAAGCAAGGAATGGCGTACGCACGTGAACGCCTTACGTGGGAAGCGAAAGCTCAAGCCACGACACAGGTTCTTCACTGGGTTCTTCGGAAGGCGCCGAGGCCAGTGTTTCTGCCACCGAAAATGCTTAACCTTGAGTACCTAAGTTAGAAGGCTTGGGGTTGAAGAGGGTATTGTCTGTTCTTCTGAATGGCTTTCAGGGCCAGTTGGCTGGGATCTGAATAGAGTCTTCGGTGTCGTTAGAATATTGCCGGTGACCTGGCAAAAGCACTGACAACAGAGGGGACGCATGTTGTATACGTCTCAATCGAGTTATCGTAGGGTTCAAACTGGTGCGACTACGATGTCCGGCAGTCCCGAGGGATCACATGACTAGACCTTTAGTATCGATCCTCATCCCTGCCTACAATGCGGAGCAATGGATATGTGACGCTCTGCGCTCGGCGCTTGCCCAGACCTGGGCACAGAAGGAAATCATCGTTGTCGATGACGGCTCCACTGATAGGACTCTTGAGATCGCGAGGCAGTTCGAATCCGAACGACTTCAAGTTGTGGCGAATCCGCACTGTGGAGCTGCAGCAACTCGCAACAAGGCGCTCCTGCTGAGTAAAGGAGAATATATCCAGTATCTGGATGCGGACGATGTTCTGGCTCCAGACAAGATCGAGAAGCAGATGCTGGCCCTGGGCGAATCTCCAAATAAGCGAGCGCTAGTGTCGGGTAGTTTCGGGAAATTCATGTACCGCTACTATCGGACTAGCTTCATACCGACTGCATTGTGGTGCGACTTGAGTCCGATAGAGTGGCTCATCCGCAAGATGCAATTGAATCTTTTCATGCAGACTGGAACATGGCTCGTCAGCAGAGAACTAGCAGAAGCGGCCGGACCTTGGGATACGCGGTTACTGGGCGATGATGACGGAGAATACTTCTGCCGTGTTCTGCTGGCAAGCGATGAAGTTCGTTTTGTGCCGGACGCCAAGGTTTACTACCGGGAAGCGGGACCCGGTAGATTGAGCTACATTGGGCAAAGTGACAGAAAGATGATTGCCCAATGGATCTCAATGGAACTGCACATCAGGTACATACGGTCGCTGGAAGACAGCGAGAGGGTGCGGGCAGCCTGTGTGAACTATCTGCAGAATTGGGTGCACTTCTTCCATCCTGACATGCCGGATCTTGTGAGGCGGGCGGAAGAAATGGCCAGGAGCCTTGGAGGAGAGTTGAGAACTCCGAAGCCCTCCTGGAAGCTCTCGGTGTTCTCAGTCCTTTTTGGTGAAAAACGAGCGAAGGGAGCTCAGGTTTTCCTGACGAAAATCAAGTGGTTTTTCATGCAGAACTGGGACAAGATGCTGTTCCAATTTGAGAACCGGAGAATCAAAGAGGGTTTCTGAGCCTTTTCGCCGGATGCAAAGCTGCCCGGCACGGGGCCGGGCAGCAAGTGTTTCGAACTAAGTGTCTCCAGTAGAAATCAATAGACGGTGCCGACCAAGCCCGTCGGAGCCGGAGGAGTCGACGAAGTTTTCGTGGAACTCCCGCTTACTAGCGGATGGGGGTAGGTCGCGGGCTGGTAGATCCCCGTCCAAGTGTTCGCTGAAGTGCAGACGTAGAGCTCACCGTTGCCTGAGTTGGCGTCAGTGGCCCAGTAAGCGACACCATAACTTCCGGTTGGGCTCGAGAAATACGTTCCTCCCTGGCCCGCCGTGCATGTTGAAGGACGCGATGAAAGAGGTCCGGATCCTGTTCCCGCAGTGCCATTGAATGATGAGCAACTTGTGCTTCCGCCACTGTACTTCTGGGTCTGTCCATTGCAGTCCGCATAGATGTCCCGATTGGGCTGGGTTGAAAGATCCCTTATGTCTACTGAGACACCTGAGGCTGGAGAAATGGAATTGGCGAAAAGATATACTGGTTCTAACATCTGATGCGGCCAAGCGATTCTGCCCGCAGCTGAATTAATTCTGTTGGGAAAATCGGCCCCATTTAGGCTTTGGGTGATTTTTCCCCGACCGATGTTATCAAGACACGGATACCCACTCGAGCTGTTAGAATTACCGTCCCACGCAGATCCGGAACCGTTTCCGTTTACGGCCGTTCCACAATATCCCCAGCCGTTGGGAGTGTTCGTTTCCGCCGCTGAGTCGCCGCCGCTTCTGTCTGTCGAAGGCGCGTAGAAGCGGTAGTATCCGTTGGTCATGGTGTTGCCCCAGATCATCGCTGTTCCTGCTTTTGATCCGGTAGCAGCATCGCCTGTCGAACCCCCGCCGGGGTGGGTGAAGTAGTTATGATAGGCCTCGTAGCCACGGCATCCACGTTCCGGTCCCGCAGGCGATTTGGTGCCGTGCGTGATGATTCCCGTCGCGTTGTCGCTCATGGTATTGTTACGAATCACCATGAACCCCGCATTTCCGCAGTCGTTCGATACGCCACCAGTGATGTAGTTCGATTCGAGGAACCAGACGCCGTTCAGTTGGCCCCACGGGGTCGCTTGGTTGAAAGTCCCATCGCCGTTTCCGACTGAATCGTTATATGCACCGAAGTCCGATAGTCCGAAGGAGTAGGAAGTGTCCGACCCCATCTCCATCAGGTTGTGATCCATCACGCCTGCAGTCGGGGCGTAATTGCGAAGCGCTACGGCTTCGTTAGCGGGACTGTAGGTGTTGTTATTGAAGTGATTATGGTCGATGCGGACGTTCTGCGAATTACCGGAGTAAAGCTTAATGTACCCGTCATACTTCGAATAGCTGCCTCCGATATTGCCACCGCGCAATGTCAAGCCGGTAATGCGGAATTGGCTTGAAGAACTACCCACCGTGAAGGTCATCAATGGGCTGTTCGTTGTATATGCGTCTTGGATGATGGTCGCGTCGGAAGCAGAACAGATATAGCCAGCGGTTCCTGCTGTGCCTGAGCAATTCACCGAAGTGTTGCCTTGGATCGTGAGGTTCATCACTCCTGACGGGATCACGTAGTTGAAACCCGTAGTCCAGGTTGCAGTCCCCGACGGGATGTTTACGACGACGGTTGCATTTGAATTTCCGCTTGACGGAAGAGCAGCGAGAACGGCGGATTCGCTTGGGCTCGTCGCATTGCAAACGGCGCTCGAGCAGGACTGAGCCACTGCTGGAAGGGAAAGGACCATCGAGCTTGCGATCAATAAGAAAGAGAAAGATAGCTTTTTCACGGTCGAACAACTCCTTTATTAGCACCGAGGTGCTTAAACGACGCCACCTTTGGGGGATTGAAATCCGCCTCTGGATGCGATTAAACCGGCTGGAGCGGTTGATTTGAGGATAGTACGCAAGGAATCAAATGGCTGCACTAACGTACGATGGAGGGTTACCACGGTTACCCGCGGCTGAGGCGATCGACAACCACGGAATCGTATTAACTATTTGGCGCAAATGCAGTAGGTCCAATAACTTGCTCCGGCATTCAGTGGCCAAGGCACGATCTTGAGTAGGTTTCGAATCGGGACCGATGGATCGTCCCGGCAGGCCAAGTCTGAACCCAGAAAGTAAGGCCAGATCCCCAGAGATCTATAAGTTTTAAGAAGTCAATTTTTTGTCCCAGGGATTGCTCTGAGGATAGCACAGCGACCCGAAGCTCGAACAATCTCACCAAAAAGTGCCTTGTGTGAATTTTCATACAGGTAAACAATCACCCAGGAAGTAGTTCAGGATAAGTAGAAATGACGAATGGAAGTCCACCTGTGAGAGTCGCTCTGTTTACAGGAGGAATTGACCGGCATTATGCCACTGGTCTGTGCAAGACACTTGCCACCGCCGGAGTGCATGTCGACGTGATCTGCAATTCCGAAATGAGCAGCGATGAGGGGTTGCGCTCGATGCAGAACCTGGCGCTTCAGACGATTTATCCGATTTCCAGAGCAAATTCCAATAAGTTTGAAAAAGTGCTGGCGTTCATCGCCGTCTACCTTCGGTTCATCGTTTACGCTGTAACAACACGCAACGAGGTTTTTCATATTCTGTGGAACTACAAGTTTCCAGTATTCGACCGCACGCTTCTTTTGTTGTTTTACAAGCTGCTGGGCAAGCGAGTTGTTTTCACGGCGCACAACATCAACGCAGCAGAGAGAGATGGGTCTGACTCGCTGCTGAACCGTCTCTCCCTGCGATTCCAGTACCGGAACGTTGACAACATCTTCGTGCACACAGAAAAGATGAAGGAGCAACTGATCCATATTTTCGGTGTCCGCGAGCAACACGTAACTGTGATTCCTTTTGGGACGTACGATATGGTGCCTCAGACTTCGCTGACCCCCAGCGAAGCAAAGCAGCGATTGGGGCTGAAGGGTTCAGAAAAGGCGGTACTTTTCTTCGGACGGATTGCTCCATATAAGGGCCTCGATCTGCTGGTAGACGCCTTTCTACGGGTGGCTTCGAAGGATGCGAGCTATCGACTGATTATCGCTGGCGAGCCGATGAAAGACGCGGGGAGCCAGTGGCGAGATCTCAGAAATCTGATTGAGCGAAGCACAGTGAGGAAGCAGGTAATCCAGCAGACTCGTTACATCCCCGATGATGAGATTGAAGTCTTTTTCAAGGCGGCGGATGTGCTGGCGCTTCCATACACAGGCATCTTTCAGAGCGGTGTGCTTTTCATGTCGTATAGCTTTGGTCTGCCCGTGATTGCTACCGACGTGGGTTCGTTTGGAAGCGACATCGTTCAGGGAGAGACGGGGTTTGTATGTCGCGCGGCAGACTCCGAGGATTTGGCCAGGACAATCGAAACATACTTTTCGAGTGGACTGTACAAAACACTCGATGGGCGAAGAGGCCAAATCAAGGACTTCATCCGGGAGAGCCACTCTTGGACTGACGCGGGGAGCAAGACAGTTGATCTGTACACCATGTTCAGGAGAGGAAGAGCTGTCGCATGACACGCCATTGGAATACTCGCGACTTTGACTCGCTGTATGAGCGATACATTTGCACTGATGAGATGCAATTTGGAGGTAGCGCATATTATCTGCGATATCGCTCCCGTTACAAGGAGTGCATCCGTCGATTGGCCACGTTAGCACCGTCTCAGCCCGTTGACGTCCTGGACGTTGGTGGGGGGCAGCTTGCCTTGATGGCAGCGAAGCTGTGGAACGACCGGGCCGTCGCGGTGGATCTCCCCGGACCACATCTCTCGTACATGGCGAGTCATGGTGTGCGAACAATCCATTGGAACCTAATTAACTCCGAGTTCCCTTCGGATGCCAAATTCGACTTCATCTTCTTTTCTGAAGTGATCGAACACCTTCCGATTCCGGGCTACATCGCTCTCGAGCGTCTGCGTAATATTTTGCGCCCGGGTGGGGTCATAATCTGCACGACCCCGAACCTTTACCGGCTCAGGAACGTGGTCTACATGGTGCTAGGACATCGAATCTTCGATAATTTCCAGTACCCAGATAGAGACGTCGCTCTTGAGCATGTGCTGGAATACAGTCGAGATCACCTGGAGTGGCAGTTCAAAAAGGCGGGATTCACGGATTGCAAGGTGGAGCATTATCAGATGCACCACCTGCCTACCAATCCACTCCATCGTCCGCTCGCCATTCTGGGATATCCACTCCATATCGTTCCGCGATGGCGCGACTACTTGGTTGCGACCGCGTCTCTTCCACCTGAGAAGAGTTGATGGATCACTCGCGAGGGGAGACTCCAACGCCCTGTGAGTATCGGAGCAGGAGCATTGCGCGGAGCTTTGGATTCGAGAATGGCTATTTAAGAGAGATCTTGACAGCACAACGCATCATCCTCAAATCGTTCAAAGGGATCAGTTTATGCCCGGTTTAGTTGGAGTCATCACAAAGCGCCCGAAAAAGTGGGCCGAAGAGACGGTATGCAACATGCTGAAAACCATGTTGCACGAGCCGTTTTACACATCGGGAGTGTGGAGCGATGCCTCACTTGGGGTCTACGTCGGCTGGGTGGCATGTGAGGGCTCATTTGCAGAGAGGATGCCGCTCACGAATGAGCGTGGCGATGCGACGCTGGTTTTTTCTGGAGAGGAACTTCCGGATCCGGGTGTATACCAAGGGCTACGGGAGCGGGGGCATAGGATCTCCGATAGCAGTTGTTCCTATCTTGTGCACCGGTATGAGGAGGAACAGGACTTCCCGAAGCAGCTGAATGGGCGCTTTCACGGCCTGATTGCGGATCGATCGCAGAGCAAGACACTCCTCTTTAATGATCGCTACGGTCTGCAGCGGCTCTACTGTCATGAAGGCGAAGAAGCGTTCTATTTCGCTGCCGAAGCGAAGGCAATTCTCAAAGTCTGTCCGCAGCTGCGAAGGGTAGATCCGCGAGGGCTCGGAGAGTTCATTGTATGCGGATGCGTGCTGGAGAATCGGACCCTTTTCCCAGATATCAAGGTTTTGCCTCCTGGCTCTTTGTACTCGTTCCGTAACGGGGCGGTCGAGACGAAGGGGCGCTACTTCGATCCTTCGGAGTGGGAGAACCAGGAGCCGCTGCCTGCTGCAGAATATTTTGATACGCTGCGGGACACATTTACCAAGAATCTTCCGCGCTATTTCGGTGGCTCCGAGCGTATTGGCGTTTCGCTGACGGGGGGCCTGGATACCCGGATCATAATGGCTTGGCATAACGCAGATCCTGGATCATTGCCGTGCTACACATTCGGAAGCATGTACCGGGACAATGAAGACGTTAAACTAGCACGCAAGGTTGCAAGCATATGCAGCCAGCCCCACCAGGTGATCACAACCGGAGAAGAGTTTCTCAGGAATTTTCCCCGTTACGCAGAGCGCACCGTCTATTTGACCGATGCATGCGTTGACATGGGCCGCTCACCCGACCTCTATGTCAATGAGAAAGCGCGTGAAATCGCGCCCGTGCGCATGGTCGGCACATATGGGAGCGAGATTCTGCTCCAGGACATAATGTTCAAGGCAGTACAACCCCGGCCTGGGTTGTACCACGCCGACCTATCGACTTGGTTGCTGAAGGCGGAACAGAGCTACGGGCGCTGTTTGCAGGGCAACCAATCGACATTTGTTGCCTTCCGCCAATCTCCGTGGCACCACTTCGGAGTCCTTGAGCTGGAACAAACACAGGTGGCGGTTCGCACACCTTATTTGGACAACGATCTTGTGGGAACGGTCTACCGGGCACCCAAGGTGGAAAACATCAACCAGGACAGCCGTCTGCGCTTATTGCTGGCAGGCAATCCAGCCCTCGCCGCGCTGCGGACCGATCGAGGCACTCGCGGGCTGAACTGGTACTTAACCCGTGCGGCTCTAGAGTTTTCTTTCAAGGCGGAGTATGCCTACGATTACGGGATGCCTCAGTGGCTGGCCAAGCTCGATCACGCATTCCGATTTGTGCATTTTGAGCGGATGTGGGTCGGGCGGCATAAGATTTTCCACTTCCGGCCGTGGTACCGAGATTATCTGGCGCCGTATGTAAAGGAAATGCTGCTGGATTCGCGATCCCTTGCGCGTCCATACCTCGATCCGGGGATGGTGAAAGGCATTGTAGACGCGCACCTTAAAGGCACCGGGAACTACACGATCGAACTGAACCGGCTGCTGACGCTCGAGCTGACGCACCGGTTATTTGTGGACTAAACGAAGGGATATCGAGGCACAGAATGCAGGCAACACTGTCCTCCATGCCGTACGTCCTGATTACGCCTGCGCGTAACGAGGGCCAATTCATCCGGAACACGATCGAGTCGGTTGCGGGGCAAAGCCTGCTGCCGGAGAAATGGGTGATCGTGAACGACGGGTCCACGGATGATACGGGCGAAATCGCAACGGAGTGTGCCAAGGGATTCGACTGGATAGAAGTCGTAAACCTCCCTGCGCGGCAAGAGCGGAATTTTGCGGCGAAGGTATTTGCATTCAAGGCGGGGCAGCAGCGGCTCGCGGGCATCGATTACAAGGTAATCGGGAACGTCGATGCGGATGTCACGTTCGAAAGGGATCACTTCGAATTCCTGATGAGCAAGTTTCAGGAAGACCCTGATCTGGGCGTGGCCGGGACCATATTTCGCGAGCCCGGGTACTGCTCTGAAACGGACAGCTTCGAAGGACAGAATTACGTGTCCGGACAGTGCCAGATCTTCCGACGCGAATGCTTTGAGATGATTGGCGGATATACACCAAGTAAGCCCGGCGGTATCGACTGGATGGCGGTGACGACGGCCCGCATGATGGGGTGGAAGACCAGGTCGTTCAGAGAGCGCTGCTTCTACCATCACCGTGTGCTGGGTACAGCCAATCACAACAAGATTGGGAAGAGCTTTACCTATGGCAAGAAGGACTATTACATGGGAGGACATCCGATGTGGGAGGTCTTTCGGTGTACATATCAGCTCCGCAAGCGACCCTTTATCGTTGGCGGCGTGATGTTGTTTGCAGGATACTTTTCCGCACTTCTGGCAGGCGAGGAGCGGGTGGTGCCTGAAGAGCTGATGCGCTTCCACCGGCGCGAACAAATGATGAAGCTCCGGGCAATTCTGTTTTCTATCGCACGATTCAAAAGAATCGACAGCTTCGAGCTGCTTCCGATATCAGAGCCAAAGCGCGCTCAGCAGAGAACGGCAGATCAAGTACGGCCGTAGTGCCGCAGGCAAAACCAGAATTCAAAGCGAGATTTTGCATGAGCATCAGTACTGATACCGATGTTGTTCCTCCATCCACGAGGGTCACGTTGCGGCTGCCCGTCAGGAAGATTGAGGACTCGGTCATTCGCTTCACCAACTGGCTGGACCAGTACGGCGAAGAGTCGTATGACTTTCAGACCTACTACTCTGGTCCAATCGGCAGGCGGGCGAAGCAGCTCTATTACACAAACAGACCGCTGGGAACGCTGGCGGTGTTGCCGATCATATTCTCAGAAGCATTTGTTCCGTCAGCACGAAAGCTCTTCTGGAAGCCACAAAGAATTCCTATTGCGGACGCACATTATGCAATGGGATTTGCGAATCTGGCGGAGGCGACGGGAAATGAGCAGTATTACCGGCGGGCGCTTCACTTTCTTGACGTTCTAACGCGGACTCGCTGCCCGGGGTACGAGGAGTACTGCTGGGGGTATCCGTTCAATTGGGAGACGATCAATGGCACGATCCCATGTGGCACACCTCTGATTACGACGGTTCCGTACGTTTTTGAGGCTTTCCATCAGGTGTATCGCATGGACGGGAATGATGAGTGGCGCCAGATACTACAATCGATCGCCCGTCATGCAGTATCGGACTACAAAGACGTCCCTACGTCGGAAAAGGCCTCCACCTGCTCGTATACGCCTTTTCCGGAGCACTCCTTGATGGTGGTGAATGCCAACGCCTACCGGGCATGGCTTCTGACGCTTGCGGGGCACGAGTTTTCGGAGCGGAACTACCAAGCCATCGCAGAAAGAAATCTGGCCTTCGTGCTCGAGGCTCAAAATGCGGATGGCTCCTGGTTCTATGCAAGGGACGGCAAGCGGTCGTTTGTGGACCACTTCCATACGTGTTTTGTGATGAAGGCTCTTGCCAAGATCGAGGCGTTGACAGGTAATAGCGACTGCACGAGCGCAATACAGAGAGGCGTCGCATACTACACGGAGAATCTGTTCGATGAGCAGGGTATTCCGAAGCCGTTCTCGAAGGCACCTCGGCTCACGGTTTACAAGCGCGAACTGTATGACTACGCGGAGTGCATCAACCTTGCGATGCTTCTTCGTGGACGCTTTCCGGCATTGGACCGAAACCTTGAAGCAACTCTGAATGACATTTTGAGCAGGTGGCAAACCAAGGAAGGATCATTCCGGAGTCGCCAATTGTATTTGGGCTGGGATAACACGCCAATGCACCGCTGGGCGTCAGCGCAACTATTTCGCAGCCTGTGTCTGGTGTTGTCGCAAGGCACACAGGCGCCAGCTTCACAAGCCTAAGGAGAAACGGTCGCGCATATGTGCGGAATTTGCGGGAGATTCAATTTCGATCGACAAGAGTCCGTTGACCGTCGGGAAATCGAGGCGATGGCGAAAACGATTCGTCACCGCGGGCCGGATGATGATGGCTACTATCTGGGCGGCCCTGTCGGTCTGGGCTTCCGCCGATTGTCGATCATCGACCTCTCAGGCGGACATCAACCGATGTCGGATCAGGAAGAAACCGTCTGGGTGGTTTTCAACGGCGAGATCTATAACTTCTTGGAGTTGCGAAAGGAACTGGAAGGATTCGGACATGTATTTCGCACTCGATCTGACACCGAGGTCATCGTTCATGGTTATAAGCAGTGGGGCGATGAGGTACTGAACCGTCTGAACGGGATGTTTGGGCTGGCGGTGTGGGATGCACGCCGGCGAAGACTGCTGGTTGGACGCGACGCATTTGGGATCAAGCTGGTGTACTACCGGGTGAGCGAGGGATCGCTGTGGTTCGGATCTGAGATCCGTCCGGTGATTGCGACGATGCCCGAAAGGCCGACGGCAGATCCGGAGACGATCAGCCTATTCCTGCAGTACAGATTCACGCCATCGCCCTATACGGCATTGAAAGGGGTTCATAAGCTAGCACCCGGCACCAAGCTGGTAGCCCAGGATGGGAAGCTCGAAACCAGCCGCTGGTACAACTTCTCGCCGACGCCCTTCACGCCGGCCAAGACGGCTACCGACGCAGCCGAGGAGCTGTTGGGCCTGTACCGGCAGGCAGTTCGACGCCAGCTGATGAGCGATGTGCCATTGGGTCTACTGTTGAGCGGGGGAATCGATTCGGCGCTACTGCTTGCGCTCATGAACGAGAACGGCAATGACTGGCACAGCTACACAGTCGGCTACGGTGAGAGCTTCGCGGATGATGAATTGGAGGACGCAGCGGATACGGCGCGAATTCTGAGGTCGAAGCATGCGAGCGTACGAATAAGCCGTGATGTTTTTGAGCGAGAACTGAGCAATATTGTGAACTCGCTGGAGGAACCGATTGCCACCTCTTCGGTAGTTCCGATGTACTTCGTTTGTCAGAGGGCTCGCCAGGACGTGAAGGTCGGTCTGGTAGGACAAGGACCTGATGAGTTATTCGGAGGCTACAGGCGTCATCTTGGTGCGCGGTACGGGGCGACTTATGCAGCGCTGCCCGGATGGGCTCGAGGCTCGTTAGAACATGCATTGAGCGCGCTTCCTCGAAACGAGATGCTGAAGCGCGGACTCTATGCGCTGTCGAGCGGCAGTCAGGATAATCGCGTCGAGCGTATTCTTTCACTGCTTCCGGGAGAGCAGATTGAAACGCTATTTCGGGAAGGAATGCTGAGCGGTTCCTCAGAGAATCAGTTGGAGAAGTGCTGGGCCGAATTGGAGAAGTTGGCTCCAAACGATGATCTGGGAAGGCTTCAATTCCTGGAGGTCCGCTCTACGCTTCCCGACGAGTTGCTGATGTACGCAGATAAGCTTTCCATGGCGCACAGTTTGGAACTGCGCGTTCCGTATCTTGATAAAGATGTGGTTGAGTTCGCGGAGAGACTGCATTCGAATCTGAAGGTCCGGAATGGAGTGGGCAAATGGCTGCACAAACAAGTCTCGCGCAAGTTTCTGCCGGATGCGATTGTCAGGCGGAAGAAGCGTGGGTTCGCGATGAACGTGGTGGATGACTGGTTCCGCGGTTCGGTAGCCGGAGGGATGGCAGGTACGTTCGAAGATCCGAGTTCAGCCATATTCGAGTTTCTCGATCCAGCTGCCGTGAAGCGGCTCTATGCCGATCATCTGGCTGGACGTCATGACCATCACAAGATTCTGTTCAGTCTCGTAGTTCTTGAAGAGTGGCTTCGGGGATTGAGTGTGAGTACGCCTGCCGTCGCATAGGCGTGGACAAAAGTTTAATCTGGGCGATTTTAGCCAGAGAGGGAGCACAGTTTGAAGATCAGCATCTTCGGTTTGGGTTATGTCGGAACTGTTTCAGCGGCATGCCTCGCCGCAGAGGGACACGAGGTCCTCGGAGTCGATCCGGTTCGAGACAAAGTAGAGCTTATTAACCGGGGCATGTCTCCAATCGTAGAAGCGGAGATTGGCGAGATCATCAGGAGTGCCGTTGAAAGCGGTCATCTGCAGGCGACGCTGGATCCGGAAGAGGCTGTTCTCCAGACGGACCTGTCAATCGTATGCGTGGGAACGCCAAGCCAGACGAACGGGAATCTGGACCTGCGGTACATCCGGCGTATCTGCGAACAGATTGGAGAAGCATTGCGTTCGAAAGACGGTCGGCACACTATCGTGATCCGCAGCACAATTCTTCCGGGAACAATGCGGAAAGTGGCGATTCCAGCTCTCGAGGAAAGCTCTGGCAAGAGTGCGGGGAAGGATTTTGGTATCTGCTACAACCCTGAGTTCTTGCGAGAAGGGACGGCAGTGAAGGATTTTAGGTTTCCGCCAAAGACGGTGATTGGGGAGCTCGATCTACCGAGCGGCAATATGCTCGCCATGATCTACGAGAAGCTCGATGCACCGCTCATTCGAACGGACTTGAACAATGCGGAAATGATCAAATACGTCGATAACAGCTGGCATGCCCTGAAGATCGGCTTCGCGAACGAGATCGGCTCGCTCTGTGATTCGTTTGGAGTGAATGCTGAAGAAGTAATGAGCATCTTCTGTCAAGACAAGAAGCTGAATATATCGCCGGCGTATCTGAAGCCGGGGTTTGCGTTTGGCGGCTCATGCCTCCCGAAGGATCTTCGTGCGCTGACTTACCAGGCCAAGGTACATGATTTGCAGCTTCCTATATTGACTTCAATCCTGCCGAGCAACGAGATCCAGATCGCTCGCGGACTCCAGATGATTATCGAGAAGGGGAATACGAAGGTTGGCATCCTCGGCTTCAGCTTCAAGGCAGGCACCGATGATCTCCGGGAGAGTCCCGTAATTGAGGTGATTGAGCGACTCATCGGGAAGGGCTACGACCTGCGGATCTATGACAAAAACGTGAATATCGCCAGGCTTGTTGGAGCTAACAGAGATTTCATCTTGAATCGAATTCCGCACATTTCAAAACTTATGGTCAGCAGTCCACAAGCGGTGCTGGAACATGCCGGTACGGTCGTGATTGGCACCAACGATCCGGAGTTTCGTGACACAACGGAGCAGATCCGAGATGATCAGCAGATTGTAGATTTTGTAAGGATTATGAAAGGGAAAGGGCATCTCGCCAAACACAGCGAGATCGTGGCTGCAGGAGGGTGAGCAGCACTTGTTGGGTCTTGTTCAGTATTTTCTCCACGTGATGTCAGCGTGGCAGCTAAACCGATGACGATGCTAGGTGCACCTGCTGGGCACAATCAGGCTCTGTAGAGAAGGTTCCGTGAAGAAGAAGATACTCATCATTGTGGAGAATTTGCCAGTGCCCTTTGACACAAGGGTCTGGAAGGAGGCTTGCACGCTGCATCAGGCGGGCTACCAAGTCTCGGTGATTTGCCCGAGAAGCAAGAAGTATGCTCAAACTCACGAAGTTCTCGATGGAGTGCATATCTACCGTCATCCCGTTCCTCAGGAAGGGAACTCGGCCTTTGGGTACATTTGGGAATACGGTTGGGCGCTCTTCTGGGAATTCATCTTCGCGGTCTGGGTCTTCGTGACCCGCGGATTTCACGTGATTCAGGGGTGTAATCCGCCGGACAACATCTTCCTGGTAGCGCTCCCGTTCAAACTGTTTGGCGTTCGGTACATCTTTGACCATCACGATGCCAGTCCGGAACTGTACTTCTCGAAATACGAGCGAGAGGATGTGCTCTACAAGATTCAGGTCTGGCTGGAGAAGATGACGTTTCTCAGCAGCGACGTTGTCATTTCGACTAACGAGAGCTACCGAGCGCTGGCGGTGGGTAGGGGAGAGAGAAGACGCGAGGATGTGTTCGTTGTGCGAAACGGACCGGATCTTGAACGATTCAGGCCAGTGCCGGCTCGTGAAGAGAGGAAACAAGGCAAGAAGTGGATGGTCGGATATGTAGGAACCATCAGTGCACAGGAAGGGCTGGAGATTCTGGTGGATGTGGCGGAATATCTCCACAAATCCGGCAGGACCGATATTCAGTTCACATGTGTGGGAGGCGGTCCGGGTCTGAAATCGCTGCGCCAGTTGATCGCTGCCAAGGAGATGGAAGGGTATTTCACGTTTACCGGACGAGTGTCAGACGAAGAGTTGATCGAGATTTTGTCGTCAGCCGATGTGTGCGTGAATCCTGACAAGCCGTGCGAGATGAATGACATTTCGACGATGATCAAGATCGCCGAGTACATGGCGCTGGGGAAGCCGATTGTGCAGTTTGATCTTAAGGAGGGGCGGTTCACGGCAGCCGAAGCTTCACTCTACGCGGATAGTCGGAACCAAGTGCCGGATTTCGCGGCGAGAATACTCTGGTTGCTGGACCATCCTGAGGAACGGGCGCGGATGGGCGAGATCGGTCAGGCACGGGTGCAGGAGAAGCTGGCGTGGAAATACTCTGAAGCAGGGCTGCTGGCCGCCTACGACAGGGCCTTCGAGAAGAGGGCCGGTGGGAGACCCGACGCTTCAGCAACAGCTCAGAACGCGGCCTAGGAGGTGTGACCCTACAAACTGAGGAAGTAACGAATTGAAGTCGACCAACCGTAAGAAGCGACGCGACGACATCGGGTTCAGACTTGTTGAACCGGCCGTTCCGAAGCAGGAGTGAACGAGGGTATGGAAAGTTATCTCTCAAATTACTTCAGGTGTCCGGATCACGCCATTCAGATCGTGTCGGAACATCATCTCTCGCGTGAGAGCGGGTACTTCATATTCGGCAATGCCGCCACGCTGTTCGGGCGTAAGTCAGGCACGCCGGTCGCAGAGACTGCCACATCGTCGATGCACAACGCTGCGTTGGAAGTCGTGCTGAATGACGGGAAGGTCCGACTGCCGTTCGACCTGAACGAGGTCTTAGAAAACAGCTACAAAGAAGCGTACGCAGAGCAGTGGCGCAATGGCGCGATGTCGGTTCTGTCAATACCGTACTACCTCGTTCGGCCTCTGCTTCCCGTCGCAGCCAGGAGACATCTGCAAAAGGTCTATTTGCGAGGATGGGACAAGCTAACGTTTCCGCGGTGGCCGGTGGACTGCTCCGTCGATAATCTGCTGGAGCAGATCCTGGCTTTTGCATTAAAGGCGACAGAGGCTAGGGAGATCCCGTTCATCTGGTTCTGGCCTGATGGGTACAAGGGCTGCGCGCTGATGACACATGATGTCGAAACGGAGATGGGGCGAGCCTTCTGCAGAACCTTGATGGATATCGACGACTCCTTTGGCGTGAAGGCATCTTTCCAGGTGATTCCGGAAGAGCGATACGTCGTCAGCCCTGATTTTTTGGACGAGATACGCCGGCGTGGTCATGAAGTGGCGGTTCACGATCTAAACCATGATGGCCACCTCTACAAAAGCAAGAACCAGTTTGTGGAGCGGGTTGCGAAAATCAACGATTATGGGAAGAAGTACAGAACGGACGGGTTCCGTGCTGGTGTTTTGTACCGGAAGCAGGTCTGGTATGACCAACTGGACTTTGCGTACGACATGTCCGTCCCAAACGTTGCGCATTTAGATCCGCAGCGTGGCGGCTGTTGCACGGTAATGCCGTACTTCATCGGGGATATTCTGGAGATTCCCGTCACGACCATTCAGGATTACACGCTGTTCAACATTCTCGGGGACTACTCAACAAAGATCTGGAGAGAACAGACGCGCATTATTTATGAGAAATCTGGGTTGATGAGCTTCATCGTTCATCCCGACTATGTGATCAAGCATCACGAACGGGTAGTCTATGAAGAACTGCTGCACCATATTGTCGACTTGAGTGAGCAGAAATCGGTCTGGCTGTCGACGCCGAGCCAGGTAAACGAGTGGTGGCGCAAGCGGGCACAAATGAAGCTGGTTCCTGGGGCCGGAGGATGGAAGATCGATAACTGCAGCGATCCACGCGCCCGAATCGCCTACGCGCGTCTTGAAGGTAACCGCGTCGTGTATGAGATCAAGCCGTCCGTACCATCGCAACGTGCTGAAAATACCGAACACCTTCTGCAAGTGAAGACGGGAAGCGTTTAAGATGGCGGCCATTTCACAAGAGCCGCGTCCGATCGAGGTCAGAGACCGGCGAGAAGGCGAGAAGATCGGCGCACTCGTCGTTGGGGGCGATCACCCCGGTCTGGCGATTGCCCGGAGTCTCGGTCGACGAGGGATTCCGGTCTACATCATCGATGACCAGTACTGCATATCGTCGTTTTCGAAGTATGCGGCAAAGGTGATTCGAGTAGAAAGCATTCTAGACGAGCGGAAGACGGTGGCCGCTGTTTTGGAGGTGGGACGCCGGTACGACCTGCTGGACTGGGTTTTGTTTCCTACACGAGACGAGAATGTTGCTGCGTTTTCGCGATATCGTGACGAGTTAGCGCCGTTTTTCCGCGTGACAACGGGAGACTGGAAGAGCGTTGAGTGGGCGTGGGATAAGAAGAAGACATACGAATTGGCTGAAAAGCTGGAAATTCCTTGCCCGAAGACCTTCAATCCAGAATCGATTGACGGAATACCTGCCCTGTATTCACGTCTTCCACTCGCAATTAAGCCGGCGGTAAAGGAGAACTTTTTCTACGCCACCGGCGCGAAGGCATGGCGGGCGAATACCCCAGAGCAGCTTCGATCGTTATATGAAAAGGCGATCGCCCAAATCAGGGCGGAGGAAATCCTTATTCAGGAGATCGTGCCCGGAGATGGTAATGAGCAGTATTCGTATTGCGCGTTCGTCCAGAAGGGCGTTCCTCAGTGCGTGCTGACGGCGCGGCGGGCGCGCCAGCATCCGCGGGAATTTGGACGTGCTGCGACCTACGTGGAAACCATCGATGCTCCCGAGATCGAGATTCTTTCCGAACGCTTTTTGAAGGCGATTAATTATCACGGCGTGGTTGAAATTGAATACAAGCGCGATCCACGTAGCGGTGAATACAAGTTGCTTGACGTAAATGCGCGGCCATGGGGATTCCATGCCATTGGTTCGGCGGCGGGGATTGACTTTCCCTACCTGATCTATGCCGATCAGATGGGCATCCCAATTGAGCCGGCCCACGCCAAGGCTGGGATTGGATGGCTGCGGATGGTCAGTGACATTCCCACCGCTATCTCCGATCTCTTACACGGGAGCTTGAGCGTGAAGACGTACTTCAAGTCACTTCAGGCGACGCGGGTTGAGTCGGTATTCAGCATAGCGGACCCGCTTCCTTCCCTGGCCGAAGTAGTTATGTTGCCGTATCTGGCTGCAAAGAAATACCTGAGATTTCAGGAATAGACGGATTCGTCGAGTACACATGGCTGAACTTGTTAGTGAGGCGGGACGCACTGAACGTCAGTATTGGCGCGATCTCTGGCGCTACCGCGAGTTGTTTCTTTTTTTTGCATGGCGGGATTTGCTGGTTCGCTACAAACAGACGGCGGTGGGAATCAGCTGGTCGTTGATTCGACCGCTGCTCACGATGGCTGTACTGACTGTAGTCTTCGGCAAACTGGGAAAGATGCCCGCGGGAGGAGTGCCATATCCTCTGCTTGTTTTCTGCGGAATGCTGCCCTGGCTCTTCTTCTCGACA